>OGRT01000899.1_pt1 | contig 27993 bp, 40 predicted proteins | sample 1553581 | NCBI WGS metagenome assembly OGRT01 (sample SAMEA2580113, study PRJEB22360) | human gut metagenome | biome: human gut; feature: human-associated habitat; material: faeces | place: Denmark | collected 2008/2010
ATCACATTAAATGTTGAAAAATCAGCAAGCAATATTCCAGGAGTTAAGTTATTAGATGCTAAACATGTTAATGTTTATGATATCTTAAACAGCGATAAGTTAATTATGACTGAAGCTGCAATTAAGTCTGTTGAGGAGGTATTAGGATAATGGCACACATTACAGATGTATTAAAAAAACCAGTACTTACTGAAAAAACAATGACTCTTCAAGCAAACGAAAACAAATACACGTTTGATGTAGATGTTAATGCAAATAAAGTTGAAATCAAACAAGCTGTTGAAGCAATGTTTGATGTAAAAGTTGAAAGCGTTAATGTTATGAACATTAAACCTAAAACTAAAAGAGTTGGTAGATACGAGGGTAAAACTAACCGTAGAAGAAAAGCTATTGTTAAATTAGCAGAAGGTAGTACAATCAATTATTTCGGTGAGGAATAATTAACAAAAATATTGGAAAATAATTCCAGATAATTAGGAGGAAACTAAAGATGGCAATTAAAACTTATAAGCCAGTGACAAACGGTCGTCGTAATATGACTTCATTAACTTATGAAGAAATTACAGCAACAAAACCTGAAAAATCTTTAGTTGCAAAAATAAATAAAAACGGTGGACGTAATAATCAAGGTGTTATTACAACACGTCATCACGGTGGAGGACATAAACGTAAATATCGTATTATTGATTTCAAACGTAATAAAGATGATATCATCGGAACTGTAGCAACTATCGAATATGATCCAAATAGATCTGCTAACATTGCATTAATTAATTATGCAGATGGTGAAAAAAGATATATTTTAGCTCCAAAAGGGTTAGAAGTAGGAATGGAAATCATTTCTGGTGAAGAAGCAGATATCAAAGTTGGTAACGCATTACCAATGGGAAATATGCCTGAAGGTACTGTAATTCACAATATTGAAATGCAACCTGGAAAAGGTGGACAAATCGCGCGTTCTGCTGGTGTGTCTGCACAAATCTTAGGTAAAGAAGAAAAGTATGTAATTGTAAGATTGGCATCTGGTGAAGTACGTAAGTTATTAGCTGTATGTAGAGCAACTGTTGGTGTGGTTGGAAATGAAGATCACGGATTAGTTAATTATGGTAAAGCTGGACGTATGAGATGGAAAGGTGTTAAACCAACTGTTCGTGGTTCTGTAATGAATCCTAACGATCACCCTCATGGTGGTGGTGAAGGTAGAACTTCAATTGGTCGTAAAGCACCAATGACACCTTGGGGTAAAAAAGCTATGGGTGTTAAAACTAGAAAAAATAAGAAAGCGTCTACTAAATTAATTGTACGTCGCAGAAATTCTAAATAATAAAAGGAGGAAGAAATAATGGCACGTAGTTTAAAAAAGGGACCATTTGTTGATGATCATTTAATGAAAAAAGTTGAAGCATTAAATGCATCAGGAAAAAAAGAAGTAATTAAGACTTGGTCTAGACGTTCAACAATCTTCCCTCAATTTATTGAGCACACATTTGCAGTGTATAATGGAAGAGAACATATCCCAGTTTATGTGACTGAAGATATGGTCGGACATAAATTAGGAGAATTTGCTCCAACTAGAACTTATCATGGTCATTCGGCTGATGATAAAAAAGCTGGAAAATAAAGAGAGGAGAATTTAAAACATGGAAGCAAGAGCACAAGCTAAAATGATTCGTGTTTCACCTCAAAAAGCAAGATTAGTTGTTGATTTAGTGAGAGGTAAGAAAGTTAAAGAAGCACTTGGAATATTAGAATATGTAAATAAAAGTGCAACTCCTGCAATCATTAAAGTTGTAAAATCTGCTGCACAAAATGCTATTTATAACAGTGGTGCTGAAGCAGAAAAATTATATATTAAAGAAATCTATGTAGATGAAGGACCTACATTAAAGAGATTCGCTGCTAGAGCAAAAGGTAGCGGAACAAGAATTTTAAAAAGAACTAGCCACATTACTTGTGTGGTTGAAGAAAGATAGGAGGTCAGATTATGGGTCAAAAAGTAAGTCCAGTAGGTTTACGTGTTGGTGTTAACCGTAATTGGGATTCAAGATGGTACGCAAATGATCAAGATTTCGCTGGTTTATTACATGAAGATATTAAAGTTCGTGATTATATTCTTAAAAAACTTAAAACAGCTTCAGTAGCAAAAGTTGAAATCGAAAGATCAAAAAATCGTGTAACAATTTTTGTTCACACATCTAGACCTGGTGTAGTTATCGGTAAAGATGGTGAAGCAGTTGATGCTTTAAGAAAAGAAGTATCTAAATTAGTAAGTAGTAAACAAGTTTTCATTAACATTGTTGAAATTAAAAATCCAGATGTTGTTGCACAATTAGTTGCAAATAACATCGCTGAACAATTAGAAAATCGTGCTTCTTTTAGAACAGTTCAAAAACGCGCTATTCAAAGAGCTATGAGAGCTGGAGCTAAAGGAATTAAAACAAGTGTTTCAGGACGTTTAGGTGGAGCTGATATGGCTCGTGCTGAAGGTTACTCTGAAGGGAATGTCCCTCTTCATACTTTAAGAGCTGATATCGATTATGCGACTGCAGAAGCAGATACAACTTATGGTAAATTAGGAGTTAAAGTTTGGATTTGTAAGGGAGAAATCCTTCCTGAAAAGAAGAAAGGGGATAAATAATCATGTTGATGCCTAAAAGAACAAAATACAGAAGACCTCATCGTGTAAAATACGAAGGTAAAGCTAAAGGCGGAACTCAAGTATCGTTTGGGGAATTTGGATTACAAGCAACTGAAGGTGCTTGGATCACTTCTCGTCAAATTGAAGCTGCTCGTATCGCTATTAATCGTCGTATGAACCGTGGTGGTAAAGTATGGATTAGAATTTTCCCTCATTTAGCTAAAACTAAAAAACCATTAGAAGTACGTATGGGATCTGGGAAAGGTTCTCCAGAAGAATGGGTAGCAGTTGTTAAAACTGGTCGAGTTCTTTTTGAAGTAGCAGGTGTTGATGAAGAACTTGCTAGAGAAGCTCTTAGACTTGCATCTCATAAATTACCTATTAAATGTAAAATCATTGGAAAGGGTGAATAGTTGTGACAGTTCAAGAAATTAGAGAATTAGATAATGCTGCTTTACTTGCTAAAGTAGAAGAATACAAAAAAGAGCTATTTGGACTTCGCTTCCAACAAGCTACAGGAAGTTTAGAAAACACAGCACGTATCAGAACGGTTCGTAAATCTATCGCTAGAATTAAAACAATTATTAGAGAAAGAGAATTGAACCAATAGGAGGAGATCCAATGGAAAGAAACAATCGTAAAGTTTACACTGGAACAGTTGTATCTACTAAAATGGATAAGACTATTACAGTGCTAGTAGAAACACATGTAAAACATAAATTATATGGTAAGCGTATGAAATCTTCAACTAAGTTCCATGCTCATGATGAAGAAAATATCGCAAATGTTGGTGATACAGTAAAAATCATGTCAACAAGACCATTATCTGCTACAAAACGTTTCCGTTTAGTAGAAATCGTAAAAAAAGCAGAAACAGTTTAATAGACTCTAAAAGGAGGTAACCGGAATGATTCAAAACGAAAGTAGACTTAAAGTTGCTGATAATACTGGAGCAAAAGAACTTCTTTGTATCCGTGTTATGGGTGGCTCAACAAGAAGATATGCTAATATCGGTGACACTATCGTTGCTACAGTTAAAGATGCAACACCAGGCGGTGTTGTAAAAAAAGGTGACGTAGTTAAAGCCGTAGTTGTACGTACAAAAAAAGGCGCTCGTCGTAAAGATGGTTCTTACATCAAATTTGACGAAAATGCTGCAGTTATCATCAAAGATGATCTGAATCCAAGAGGAACCCGTATTTTTGGACCAGTTGCTAGAGAACTTCGTGAGAAGAAATTCATGAAGATTGTTTCCTTAGCACCGGAAGTATTATAAGGAGGTAACTACTGTGGCTCAGAAAATTAAAAGAAATGACATGGTAAAAGTTATTGCCGGTAAAGATATCGATAAAGAGGGAAAGGTTCTTTCCGTTGACGCTAAGAATCATAAAGTTGTTGTAGAAGGCATCAACATGGCTACAAAACATACAAAACCAAGCATGCAGAATCAGGCAGGCGGTATTGTTCAGGAAGAAGCAGCAATCGACGTATCTAACGTTATGCTTCTCCACAACGGACAGCCTACAAGAGTTGGTTTCAAGTTTGTAGATGGAAAGAAAGTACGTTTCGCAAAATCAACTGGCGAAGTAATCGACTAATTTAAGAGAGGAGGCTGACCGAAGTTGACTAGACTGAAAGAACAGTATGACAGCCAGATTAAGGCTGCCATGATGAAAAAATTTGGCTATAAAAATGAAATGCAGATTCCAAAACTCGTTAAGATCGTTGTAAACATGGGTGTTGGTGATGCAAAAGAAAATCATAAATTATTAGACTCTGCAATCGGTGATATGGAAAAAATCACAGGTCAGAAAGCTGTAGTTTGTAAAGCAAAGAAATCCGTTGCTAACTTCAAGTTAAGAGAAGGAATGCCAATCGGATGTAAAGTAACTTTAAGAGGCGACAAGATGTACGAATTCGCTGATCGTCTTATTAACCTTGCTTTACCACGTGTACGTGACTTTAGAGGTGTTAATCCTAACGCGTTCGACGGAAGAGGAAACTACGCACTTGGTATTAAAGAGCAGTTAATCTTCCCTGAAATCGAGTACGATCAGGTAGACAAAGTTAGAGGTATGGATGTTATCTTCGTTACAACAGCTCATACTGATGAAGAAGCTCGTGAATTACTTACTTTATTTGGAATGCCGTACGCAAAATAGTTAGGAGGATTTCTAATGGCTAAGAAAGCAATGAAAGTTAAACAGCAGCGTAAACAGAAATTCTCATCTAGAGAATATTCTCGTTGCAAAATTTGTGGCCGCCCACATGCTTATTTAAGAAAATACGGAATCTGCAGAATCTGTTTCCGTGAATTAGCATACAAAGGTCAGATTCCTGGAGTTAAAAAAGCAAGCTGGTAGAAATATTAGGAAGGAGGCAGCTAATAATGACAATGAGCGATCCAATTGCAGATATGCTTACTAGAATTCGTAATGCAAATACTGCAAAACACGATACAGTAGATGTTCCTGCATCTAAAATGAAAATTTCCATCGCTGATATTCTTTTAAAAGAAGGATATATCAAAGGTTATGACATCATCGAGGATGGTGCATTTAAGACAATCCGTATTGCATTAAAATACGGTGCTGATAAGAACGAAAGAATTATTTCTGGATTAAAGAGAATCTCTAAACCAGGACTTCGAGTATACGCAGACGTTGAAAATATGCCAAAAGTACTTGGTGGTTTAGGCGTTGCAATCATCTCCACAAACAAAGGTGTTGTTACAGACAAAGAAGCTCGTTCTATGAACGTAGGTGGAGAGGTATTAGCATTTGTATGGTAGTTCTTTAAGAACTGCATTACATTAACCGTATAGGTTACGGGATTAGCTTAAGAAGAAAGGCTTTATTAAAAGCCTTTTCTGAAAAGCTCATCGCTAAGACGATGAGAGATATATATACTACTGAAAACAGAAAAGACATGGTCTTTTCCGACAATTTAAGGAGGTGCAATATGTCACGAATTGGTAGATTACCAGTTGAAATCCCTGCAGGTGTTGAAGTTACTGTTGCAGAGAACAACGTTGTGACTGTAAAGGGTCCTAAAGGAACACTCACAGAGAGTCTTCCAGTAGAAATGGACATTAAAGTTGAAAATAATCAGGTAGTTGTTACAAGACCTAACGATTTAAAGAAAATGAAATCTTTACATGGTCTTACAAGAACTCTGGTTGCAAATATGGTAACAGGTGTTACAAAGGGATACGAAAAAGTTCTTGAAATCAACGGTGTTGGTTACAGAGCTCAGAAACAGGGCAAGAAACTTATTCTTTCTCTTGGATATTCTCATCCTGTAGAAATGGAAGATCCAGAAGGTCTTGAGTCTGTATTAGACGGACAGAACAAGATTACTATCAAGGGAATCGACAAACAGAAAGTTGGACAGTACGCAGCTGAAATCAGAGAAAAGAGAAAACCAGAACCTTACAAGGGAAAAGGTATCAAGTATGCTGATGAAGTAATCAGACGTAAAGTCGGCAAGACAGGTAAGAAATAATTAGGAGGAAGTAAGAATGATTAATAAAAAATCAAGAAGTGAAGTTCGTGCTAAAAAACATAGAAGACTTCGTAACCGCATCAGCGGAACTGCTTCTACTCCACGTTTAGCCGTATTCAGAAGCAACAATCATATGTATGCTCAGATTATCGATGATACCGTTGGAAAAACTCTTGTTTCAGCTTCTACAGTACAGAAAGAAGTTAAGGCAGAGCTTGAAAAAACTAATGACGTTGCAGCAGCAGCTCATTTAGGAACAGTAATTGCTAAGAGAGCAATTGAAAAAGGTATCACAACAGTTGTCTTCGACAGAGGAGGTTTCATTTACCAGGGTAAGATTCAGGCACTGGCAGATGCAGCCCGTGAAGCTGGTCTTAATTTCTAAACAAGGAGGATATAACATGAAGCGCGAATTAATTGATGCTAGTCAATTAGAATTAGAAGAAACAGTAGTATCAATCAAACGTGTTACTAAGGTAGTAAAAGGTGGACGTAATATGCGTTTCGCTGCTTTAGTAGTAGTTGGTGATAAAAACGGTCATGTTGGAGCTGGTTTAGGTAAAGCGATTGAAATTCCTGAAGCTATCCGTAAGGGAAAAGAAGACGCTATGAAGAAACTGGTTAAGGTTCCTGTAAATGAAGTAGGTTCCATCCCACATGATTTCATTGGAAAATTTGGAAGTGCAGAAGTTTTATTAAAAGCATCTCCAGAAGGTACCGGTATCATCGCCGGAGGTCCTTCTCGTGCGGTTCTTGAACTTGCAGGATATAAGAATATCCGTTCCAAAGCATTAGGTTCTAACAATAAACAGAACGTAGTACTTGCTACAATCGCTGGTCTTAAAGAGATTAAGACTCCAGAAGAAGTTGCAAGACTTCGTGGCAAATCAGTTGACGAACTGTAAAAGGAGGAAAGAAAGATGGCAGATAAATTAAAAATCACATTAGTTAAGTCTCCTATCGGTGCTATTCCTAAACAGAGAGCAACTGTAGAAGCATTAGGACTTAAAAAAGTCAACAAAACAGTTGAAATGCCTGACAACGATGCTGTACGCGGAATGATTTGGCATGTTAGACACTTGGTAAAAGTTGAAGAAATTTAATTGCAGATAAGGAGGTACCCGTAAATGAATTTATCTAATTTACATCCTGCTGCAGGTTCCAAACACAGCGATGCTTTCCGTGTAGGTCGTGGACATGGTTCAGGAAATGGAAAGACTGCAGGCAGAGGACAGAAAGGTCAGAAATCTCGTTCTGGCGGAAAAGTTCGTGTAGGTTTTGAAGGTGGACAGATGCCTTTATACAGAAGACTTCCTAAGAGAGGCTTCACTTGCATCAACTCAAAGAAAATCATCGCAATCAATGTTTCCGAACTTGAAAGATTCGAAGCAGATAGCGTTGTAACAATCGACACTTTAATCGAAAGTGGTTTAGTAAAAAATACCTTTGACGGTGTTAAAATTCTTGGAAACGGAGAATTAAGCAAGAAGCTTACAGTTCAGGTTAACGCATTCTCTAAGAGTGCTGTAGCTAAGATTGAAGCTGCTGGCGGAAAAGCTGAGGTGATTTAATGTTCGAAACTCTCAGAAATGCTCTGAAAGTGAAGGATATTAGAAAAAGACTCCTATTTACATTAGTAGTTTTAATTATCTGCCGATTGGGCAGTCAGCTTCCAATACCGGGAATTGACACTGATACAATCAGCCAGTATTTAAACTCTTTGTTAGGAGATTCTTTTAACCTGTTGAATTCCTTTACTGGCGGATCATTTGAATCTATGTCATTGTTCGCGTTAAACGTAACACCATATATCACGGCTTCTATCATTATCCAGCTCCTTACCATTGCCATTCCGGCATTGGAAGAGTTGTATCGTGATGGCGAGGACGGACGTAAGAAGATTAACAACATCACAAGATTTGTTACCCTCGGACTTTCCCTTCTTGAAAGTGCCGGTCTGGCAATCGGTTTTGGAAAACAGGGCCTTTTGTCAAACTATGGTCCGCTGATCGTAATGGAGATGATTGTTTGCTTAACAGCAGGATCAGTCTTTGTTATGTGGCTTGGAGAACAGATTACAGATAAAGGTGTAGGAAACGGTATTTCCATCATCTTACTTTGTAACATCGTTTCCCGTATGCCAAGTGATTTATATAATCTGTACCAGAAATTTATGGAAGGTAAACAGATTAGCAACGTAATTATTGCCGGAGTGATTATTTTCATTGTTATCATTGGAACGATTATTCTTACAATTATTTTAAATGATGCAGAGAGAAGAATCCCTGTGCAGTATTCAAGAAAAATCCAGGGTGGAAGCCAGCTTGGAGGATTAGGATCAACATTACCTGTAAAAGTAAATACAGCAAATGTAATGCCAATCATCTTTTCTTCCTCACTGTTACAGTTCCCACTGGTAATCAAGCAGCTCATTGGAGCAGATCCAAAAGGTGCTGCCGGATTTATTTTCAACGCATTAAATCAGTCAAACTGGTGTAATCCAGATCACTGGAACTGGTCTATCGGTTTAATCGTTTACCTGGTTCTCAACGTAATATTCGCATATTTCTACACATCGATTACATTTAACCCGTTAGAAATATCCAATAATATGAAGAAACAGGGTGGTTACATTCCAGGAATTCGTCCTGGTAAGGCAACCGTTGATTACTTAAATTCAATTTTAACTTATATTATTTTTATCGGTGCAGTTGGTCTTTGTATCGTTGCAGTAATTCCGATTTTCTTTAACGGATACTTTGGTGCGAATGTCTCCTTTGGAGGAACATCTATCATCATTATCGCTGGTGTAGTATTAGAGACAATGAAACAGATTGAATCTCAGACATTAGTACGTCAGTATACCGGATTTTTAACAGAATAATATTCGAATTTTTTATAGAAAACCTGTGTTGTTGAATCTATGATTGAACAGCGCAGGTTTTTTTGTTGTAGGACGGACGAAGGCTATCCGCTCTCTTTGGGCGCGTCTGTTGACCACCCACAAGGGTAATTTTTTGTTTTTGTATCGGGAATTTTCCCAAACATCGTGGAAAAATACAAAAAATTAAGCACATTTGTAAAAATGTATAATTTACAGAACAAAGAAAATGTTGTAATATATACATATAGAAACGGGTGACATAAGCGGTAATATTTGTGCGATTTTATCGGAATGTATTTTTTTGTAAGCAATTGGCTGGTGAATTTTATTTCTTTCCGATATATTTTAATGCTCAGATAAGCAGAAAGGGAATGCGTAGCTTTTTGTCATGCGGCCAAAACAAATGGAGGTATAAGAAGATATGTATGACATTATTGTAATTGGTGCCGGTGTTACTGGTACTTGTACTGCAAGAGAGTTGTCCAAGTATCAGGTAAATATGTGCGTAATCGATAAGGGTGATGACGTTGCATCTGGAACATCCAAAGCAAACAGTGGTATTGTTCATGGTGGATATGACTGTAAACCAGGAACTCTTATGGCAGAGATGAACGTAAGAGGTAACGAGCTTCTTTATGAACTGGCAGAGGATCTGGATTATCCAATTAAGAAAAACGGTTCCCTCATTGTCTGTACTGTACCGGGAGAAAGAGGCAAGTTAGATGTCCTTTTAGAGCAGGCAAAAGAGAACGGTGTTCCAGGATGTCGTATTATTGATAAAGAAGAAGCTCTTAAGATGGAGCCTAATCTGACTGATAATACAGTAGCAGCTCTGTATGTTCCAACAGGTGGTATTATCTGTCCATGGGGACTTGCGATTGCTATGGGTGAAAATGCTGCAATGAACGGATGCGAATTTAAGTTTGAGCATGCAGTTGAGAACATCATCAAGAAAGATGACCACTACGAAGTAGTAACCAATAAAGGAACATTTGAAACTAAGATTGTTGTTAATGCAGCAGGTGTATATGCAGATACTCTTCATAACATGGTTAGCGAAGATAAGAAACATATTATCGCTCGTAGAGGTGAGTATCTCCTTATGGATAAAGAATTAGGAGATTACTTCTCAGCAACAGTATTCCCACTTCCTGGTAAGATGGGTAAAGGTATCCTCTGTGCACCTACAATCCACGGCAATATGTTCGTAGGACCATCTGCAACAGACGTTGAAGGTAAGGATGCAGTAGAGACAACACAGGAGATTCTTGATGATTTAGCTTACAAAGCACAGCACAGCTATCTCACAAGAACAAAACTTCCTATGAATAAGATTATCACTTCTTTCGCCGGACTTCGTGCTCATTTACCAGAACATGAATTCATTATCGAAGAAGCAAAAGATGCACCGGGATTCTTTGATGCATTAGGAATCGAGTCTCCGGGACTTACAAGTTCCCCTGCGATTGCTGAGAGAATTGCCGGACAGATTCAGGATAAATATCATTTCCCAGAGAAAGACAACTTCATCGCAAAACGTAAAGATGTTATCCATATGGAAGACCTTACTTTAGAAGAAAAGAATGCTTTAATCAAAGAAAAACCAGAATACGGCAGCATCGTATGTCGTTGTGAGATGATTACTGAAGGCGAGATCATGGATGCAATCAATCGTCCACTTGGTGCAAGAACTATGGATGGTGTAAAACGTAGAACTCGTGCAGGTATGGGTCGTTGCCAGGCAGGTTTCTGTACTCCTAGAACAATGGAAATTCTTTCAAGAGAGCTTGGTATTCCAATGACAGAAATCACTAAGAAGGGTGAAGGTTCCAATCTGTTAGTAGGAAAGATTAAAGAAGACTAGGATCAGTATTGAAAGAAAGTGAGGAATAATACTATGAAATCTTATGATGTCGTAATCGTAGGTGGAGGTCCTGCTGGTTTAGCTGCTGCAATCGCTGCTAAAAAAGAGGGCATCGACAGTATTTTAGTTATTGAAAGAGATAATCAGCTTGGTGGTATTTTAAATCAGTGTATCCATAATGGATTCGGTCTTCATACATTTAAAGAAGAGTTAACCGGTCCGGAATATGCAGCTCGTTTTATTGATCAGGCAGCTGAGTTAAATATCGAGTATAAGTTACATACAATGGTATGTGATATTTCTAAAGATAAAGTAGTAACCGTAATGAACCGCGAAGAAGGTATCGTTATGTATCAGGCAAAGGCAGTGATCTTAGCGATGGGATGTCGTGAACGTCCTCGTGGAGCCCTGAACATTCCTGGATATCGTCCGGCAGGTATTTATTCTGCAGGTACTGCACAGAGACTTGTTAACATGGAAGGTTTCATGCCTGGTAAAAAGGTTGTGATCTTAGGTTCTGGTGATATCGGACTGATCATGGCAAGACGTATGACATTTGAAGGAGCAGAAGTTAAGGTTGTAGCAGAAGTTATGCCTTACTCCGGCGGCTTAAAGAGAAATATCGTACAGTGTCTTGATGATTATGACATTCCACTGTTATTAAGCCATACTGTAATCGATATCGAAGGAAAAGACAGACTGACAGGCGTAGTGATCGCAGAAGTTGGTCCAGACAGAAAACCAATCCCTGGAACAGAAGTACATTACGATTGTGATACACTTCTTCTTTCCTGTGGTCTTATTCCTGAGAACGAATTATCAAAACAGGCAGACGTAGCAATGAACCCTGTAACAAATGGTCCATTAGTAGACGAAAGTCTTGAGACAAACATCGACGGTGTATTTGCCTGTGGTAACGTACTGCATGTACATGACCTTGTTGATTACGTTTCAGAAGAAGCAGCAACAGCAGGTAAGAATGCAGCACTTTATGTAAAGAACAACTGTGGCAAAGATGCACAGAAATCTGATAAAGTAGTAGAAATTAAAGCAATCGATGGTGTTCGTTACACAGTACCAAGCACGATCCATGTAGATAACATGGCAGACCTTCTGACAGTACGTTTCCGTGTAGGCGGTGTATTTAAGAATAGCTATATCAGCGTATACTTAAATGATGAAAGAGTACAGCATCGTAGAAAACAGGTTATGGCTCCGGGCGAGATGGAACAGGTTATCTTAAAGAAGAAAGATCTCGAAGCATATGAAGGTCTTGAGACCATCACTGTAAAGATTGAGGAGGAGTAGTATCATGGAAAAAAGAGACTTAACATGTATTGGATGTCCTCTTGGATGCCAGATTACAGTTACAATGGAAAACGGTGAAGTAACAGATGTAAAAGGTAATACTTGTCCTCGTGGAGATAAATATGCAAGAGAAGAAGTAACAAACCCAACACGTGTAGTTACATCAATCGTTAAGGTAGAAGGTGGAAACCTTGCCGCTGTATCCGTAAAGACAAAAGACGTTATTCCAAAAGGAAAGATTTTTGATATTCTTGATGAAATTAAACCGGTCGTAGTAAAAGCACCAGTTAAGATTGGTGATGTCATCGTTCCTAACGTAGCAGGAACAGGTGTTGATGTAATCGCAACAAAGAATATCCAGGCAGTATAAAAGTAAGCTTCTGATTTGCCGCAGGCAAAGGAGACGCATCCTAAAAAAGAAGAGAACCTATATTTGTGACTCTATCACTGCGGGTTGAATATTCGCTTAAAGGCTCATATTCAATCCTCGCTCTAAGGCCACAAATATAGGTTCTCTTCTTTTTTAGGGTGCTGTCTTTGGCTGGTGGAGACAAATCAGAATTCATGTTGGAAGATTTGGGGATTCTTCAGAAGGTTGTTTTTTTATTTTGTGGGATTCTCATTTTATCTCGTATATATAGGTAGAAGCAGTGATGGCTTCAATAAAGATTATCTTAGAAAGGATGAGTAAAATGAGAAAGACAGAAAGAAATTTTACAAACAAGGTTTTAGAAAGTAAGCGAGGAGATGTACAGGCAGTAAAGAGTAAAATCAAAAGCTCCGTAATGGCAGTAGCTTTTTTGTTTGCTGCAACGATGCCGCTTACTATGGCTGTTTCATCGAGAAATGTGCAGGCTGCTGTCACTCAGCAAAAGCAGATTCAGACTGTAAATCAGAAAGTAAAAACAAATACGTCAAAAGCAATCAAAACGATAACTCCTAAAAAAGTAACATCAGCAACTATGATAAAGGCATATAAAAAATATTTAAGGAAAAATGTAAGTAATAAAAAATATTATGCCATCGTAAATATTGGGGACAATAATGCCCCTGTACTTTTAAGAGGAACACAAGGAGCAGGAAACGATAAAACGGGCAGACATTACACAGGATGCCAGATTTATTATTATAAAAATGGCAAAGTAGTAAAGATGGATACATTTAAAGATGGAGGCAGATGGCTTTTACTTTCAAAAAAAGATGGACAGAATTACCTTACAAACGGCGGTTCAGATTTCTCTATCCGAATTTGTGTTAAAAATGGAAACTTATACAGATATCAATATTATAACAATCATAACTGGAAAAAGAATCCTGAAAATAAATGGGCAACATTCATTGTAAAAATGAACGGTAAAGTTATTAAAAATATGGGATATTTGGATGGGACATTATACAGAAGACATACTGGTTATTATACTTATTTAAAGAATCCAGAAATCAGCTTTACAAAGAATGTGAAATAACTTCTGCTTGTTCCTATTTTACAAATTTATTGGGGATTTGGAAATGGGAGCAGGAAGAATAGGAAATCTGTTTTTACTTCAGTAGCCAAAGAACAGCCTCCAGAAAGAGAAATAAGCTATATTTGTGGCCTGGGAGCAAAGGTTGGATGTGAGTGGTTAAGCGAACATTCAACCTGCAGCGACGAAAGTCACAAATATAGCTTATTTCTCTTTCTGGAGGCGTCTCCTTTGTTGCATAAGTCAAAATTTTTCTTGTATTTCCTGCAAAATAGGGTTAGAATAAAATCGTATATGTTTAAATATATGATGATGTTAAATCTGGAGGTTAATAAATAATGAAGATTATTATGTTAGGCGCTCCTGGCGCAGGTAAAGGAACTCAGGCAAAGAAACTTTCAGAGAAATATGGTATTCCTCATATTTCCACAGGTGATATTTTCCGTGCTAATATTAAGAACAATACAGAACTCGGACAGAAAGCAAAAGGATACATGGATGCAGGACAGCTTGTACCAGACGAACTGGTTGTTGACCTTGTAGTAGATCGTATCAAAGAAAAGGACTGCTTTAAAGGATTTATCCTTGATGGTTTTCCACGTACTATTCCACAGGCAGAAGCTCTTGACTATGCACTGAACAATCAGAATGAGAAGATTGATTATGCAATCAACGTAGATGTTCCTGATGAGAATATCATCAATAGAATGGGCGGAAGAAGAGCCTGTGTTGGTTGTGGTGCTACATATCACGTAGTAAATATGCCACCTAAGAAAGAGGGTATCTGTGACCATTGCGGAGAAAAGTTAGTTCTTCGTGAAGATGATAAGCCAGAAACCGTTAAGAAGAGATTACAGGTTTATCATGACCAGACAAAGCCTTTAATTGAGTACTATGATAAGAAAGGTTCTCTTTTAACAGTAGACGGAACTTTAGATATCAATGTAGTATTTGAAAAGATTACAGAGGTTCTTGGATAGAGTGTGTTTGAAATGAAAAGGGCTGTCGCGGTATCACTCTTATAGTGCGATAGCCTTTTTTATTATAAAGTATTATAAATGAGAGGGTGTCTCATGGAGCATACAGGAATAAAACCAAAAGTAATAGAAGAGATACGAACTTTTGCAAGAAAATATAATATAGATAAGGTTATATTATTTGGGTCAAGAGCCAGAGGTGACTACAGACGTACCAGTGATATTGATTTGGCTGTTGTAGGTGGTGACTTTGCAAGATTTGCTCTGGATGTTGATGAAGAAACATCAACATTATTAGAATATGATATTGTTGATATGAGCAGGGAAATGCAGGATGAGCTGCGACAGTCTATTATGCGGGAAGGGAAGATTTTATATGAAAAAGTATGAGAATTTTTGTTCGGCTTTGTGTAATATGAAAGAAATTTATAAATATGACCCACCGTATGATACGGTTATTTTAACAGGTCTGGTTGGCTTGTTTGAAGTATGTTTTGAACAGTCATGGAAAATGATGAAAGAAATTCTGGAATCACATGGGTATGAGGAGGGAGCAACCGGTTCTCCTAAAATTATTTTAAAAACAGCTTATAAAGCAGGTATGATTAAAGATGAGGAACTGTGGCTTCGTGCTTTACAAGAAAGAAATAATGTGGCACATTCTTATAATGAAAGAATTGCATTAGGTATTGTTATGCGGGCAAAAGAATCATTTTATGATATGTTTTGTGAGCTAAAAAAAGAGATTGATAAAAACTGGATATAGGAGAAAACAATGGCAATTACAATAAAGAACGAGCATGAGATAGCATTGATGCGTGAGTCAGGACGTTTACTGGCATTGGTTCACGAGGAAATGCGTAAGGAATTAAAAGAGGGGATGACAACAAAGGATATTGATCAGATTTGTGAGACAATGATCAGAGACTTTGGCTGCATTCCTAATTTTTTGAATTATCAGGGATTTCCGGCTTCTGTATGTGTGTCGATTAACGATGAGGTTGTTCATGGAATTCCTTCTAAAAAAAGATATATTCAGAATGGAGATATCGTGAGTCTTGATGCAGGGCTTATTTATAAAGGATATCATTCTGATGCAGCAAGAACACATGGTGTTGGAGAAATCAGTCCGGAAGCACAGAGGATTATTGATGTTACAAGACAATCTTTCTTTGAAGGTATTAAGTTTGCAAAACCTGGCAATCATTTAGTTGATATTGCAAGAGGTGTGCAGACCTATGCAGAGAGCAATGGGTATTCTGTTGTCCGTGACCTGACAGGGCATGGTATTGGAACCCATCTTCATGAGGCACCGGAGATTCCGAACTTTGTTCAGAGAAGAAGAGGGGCAAAGATGCAGAAGGGCATGGCGCTTGCTATTGAGCCGATGATTAATGAAGGAACTTATGATGTTTACTGGCTTGATAATGACTGGACAGTAGCAACGGCAGATGGAAAGCTTTCTGCTCATTATGAGAATACGATTGCGATTACTGATGATGGATGCGAGATTCTTACGATGCTGCCAGAAGAGAAAGAGGCACTTGGAGTATTATAAAAACGATACAGCCATGAATAATAAACAAAAAGAAAAGTAATTTTTTTATAAATTTTTACTTGGTAATGGAGAAGATTTATGCTAGAATATAAATTAGGTTATTTTGCCACATCCCTTTGTGGTCATGATAAAGGAAAAGTTTACATGATTGTAAAGCAGGAGGGTGAGATGATTGGGTTATCTGATGGGGGAAGAAGAACCATTGATAATCCGAAGTGGAAAAAGAAGAAACATATTCAGATGATACGCTCTGAGAGAATGGCAGAAGCTTTTCCATCCCTGATTTCTTCGGAGGATGCCAATCAGAGGATCTGTGATGAGATCGCTGGAATGGAAGGGCGTAAAGTAAGAAAGCAGGAGGATTAAATATGTCAAAATCAGATGTTATTGAAGTTGAAGGAAAGGTAGTAGAGAAGCTCCCTAATGCTATGTTTAAGGTAGAGCTTGAGAATGGTCATCAGGTACTGGGACACATCAGCGGAAAGTTACGTATGAACTTCATTAAGATTTTACCAGGCGATAAAGTGACAATTGAACTTTCCCCATACGATTTAACAAAAGGCAGAATTATCTGGAGAGATAAATAGATTAAAAGGTTTTGTACGATTTGACTGAAGAATGGCTGGAATTCTGTCGTTTTTCGGAAGATTTGTGCTTGCTTTTAATATAGAAAGATGATATAATAATTGCCGAACGTTTTGGAAAGGAGAGAAAATCGTGAAGGTTAGAGCATCAGTTAAGCCTATCTGCGAAAAATGCAAAGTCATTAAACGCAAAGGCGCAATCAGAATCATTTGCGAAAATCCAAAACATAAACAGAGACAGGGATAAGACCTTGCTTCCGGGTTCAGCAGAATTTGGGAGTGAAGAGTATATTCTTGATTTTGTTGTGTCATTGGTATGATATCCTTTCAATCTGAGTATTTACGTCAGATGCAAGAGAGACTATTGAGTTTTGCGGATATCATCAACTATTGCCACCGTCATGGCGATTAAGTAGTTTTACGAAAAGCGGCTGTGGTAATTATTTACCAATATTTTTTCGTAAAAGGACAGTGCGGAAAGACAGCACTGTCAGGCAGCGCGAAAGAGTTTACAGTTTGTCTGTAACGATAAGACGGTCACGCTGTAGTCCGGGAATACATTGTATTTCATGACGTTAAACAATAATATTATATTAAGGAAAACAAGACGAATCCGAACTTAAGACACGCTGATCATTTCACCGTACGCGGCAGCGATGGATTTTGTCGGATGAATATTTAGTGGAGGTGCACACATGGCTCGTATTTCAGGTGTTGATTTACCTAGAGAAAAACGTGTAGAAATCGGTCTTACTTATATTTATGGAATTGGAAGAACAAGTGCAGATCAGATTTTAAAAGCAGCAGACGTTAATCCTGACACACGTGTACGCGATTTAACTGATGACGAGGTTCGTCGTCTTAGCGATATCATCAATGCAGATTATACTGTAGAGGGTGATTTACGTCGTGAGATCGCTATGAACATCAAACGTTTACAGGAAATTGGTTGCTACAGAGGAATCCGTCATAGAAAAGGATTACCTGTTCGTGGACAGAAGACAAAGACAAACGCTAGAACACGTAAAGGTCCTAAGAAAACTGTTGCAAACAAGAAGAAATAAGTAATTTAGTGATAAGTAATATAGATTAATCCTATAGGAGGGTTTCGTCAATGGCAAAGAAAGTGACCAAAAAGGTGACGAAGAAACGTGTTAAAAAGAATGTACAGCACGGTCAGGCTCATATTCAGTCATCTTTTAATAATACAATTGTAACATTAACTGACTCTGAAGGTAACGCTCTTTCTTGGGCAAGTGCTGGAGAAATGGGCTTCAGAGGCTCCAAAAAATCTACTCCATATGCAGCACAGATGGCAGCTGAAACAGCAGCTAAAGCAGCAGTGGTACACGGATTAAAGACTGTTGAAGTTATGGTTAAAGGACCAGGTTCAGGAAGAGAAGCAGCAATTCGTGCACTTCAGGCATGTGGTCTGGAAGTAACAAGCATCAAAGACGTTACACCAGTACCTCATAACGGATGTCGTCCACCAAAACGTAGAAGAGTCTAATAGGAGGTAAGTAAGAATGGCAATTGATAGAACTCCAGTCCTGAAGAGATGCAGATCCTTAGATATGGATCCTGTATATTTAGGAGTGAATAAAAAATCAAACAGAAAGTTAGTTCGTTCCAGCAGAAAGATCAGTGAGTATGGTCTTCAGCTTCGTGAAAAACAGAAAGCAAAATTCATCTACGGTGTTTTAGAAAAACCTTTCAGAAACTACTATGCTACAGCAGAGAGAATGAAAGGACTTACAGGTCCTAACTTAATGGTTCTTCTTGAGTCCAGACTGGACAACGTAGTATTCCGTATGGGATTTGCAAGAACAAGAAAAGAAGCTAGACAGATTGTTGGACATAAGCATGTATTAGTTAACGGTAAATGCGTTAACATTCCATCTTACAGAATCAAAGCTGGTGATGTTGTAGAGATTAAAGAAAACAAAAAGACAATGCAGAGATACAAAGATATCGTAGAAGCAACTGGCGGTGTTCTTGTACCAGCATGGTTAGACGCTGACATCGAAGAGTTAAAAGGAACAGTTAAAGAACTTCCTTCCCGTGACATGATCGATGTTCCAGTTAACGAAACACTCATTGTCGAGTTATATTCTAAATAATAAATGATTCTTCAAATTGAATGCCTGCTATTACACAGGCATTCAATTGTAGTATATGGAAGCTGGTAAACTTGGAATTGATTTTCCAATTAATTACCCAAAAGGAGGGTCCCATTCGTGTTTGAATTCGAAAAACCGAGAATTGAAATAGCAGAGATTTCAGAAGACAATAAATATGGTCGTTTTGTGGTGGAACCACTGGAAAGAGGGTACGGCACAACTTTAGGTAACTCCTTAAGAAGAATCATGTTATCTTCCTTACCAGGTGCAGCAGTAAGCGCAGTGAAGATTAAAGGCGTTCTTCATGAGTTCAGCTCTATTCCTGGAGTAAAAGAAGATGTCACTGAAATAATTATGAATATTAAAGAACTGGCTATCAAGAATAACAGTTCTTCTAACGAACCAAAACGCGCTTTTATTGAGTTCAGCGGAGAGGGTGTAGTTACAGCAGCAGACATCCAGGTTGACAGTGATATTGAAATCATTAATCCGGATTTAGTTATTGCAACTTTAAGTGGCGGTGCAGACAGCCATTTTGAAGCAGAGCTGACTATCACAAAAGGCCGTGGATATGTAGGCGCTGATAAGAACAAATCGGAAGATCAGTCCATTGATGTAATTGCAGTAGATTCTATTTACACACCAGTAGAGCGTGTAAATCTTACTGTACAGAATACTCGTGTAGGTCAGATTACAGACTTTGATAAGCTGACTCTTGATGTATTTACAAATGGAACACTGGCACCGGACGAAGCAGTCAGCCTTGCTGCTAAAGTTCTGAGTGAACATCTTAACCTTTTCATCGACTTATCTGAGAATGCTCAGAAAGCAGAAGTTATGGTAGAGACAGCTCAGGATCCGGTTGATAAAGTATTAGAGATGAATATCGATGAATTAGAGTTATCTGTTCGTTCATATAACTGCTTAAAGAGAGCAGGTATCAATACTGTTGAAGAACTTACAAACAAGACACCTGAAGATATGATGAAGGTTCGTAACCTTGGACGTAAGTCTCTTGAAGAAGTATTAGCTAAATTAAAAGAATTAGGTCTTTCCTTAAACAATAGCGAAGAGTAATTCTTACCATAAACAAAGTAATATAGACCCGCTTAAGCTGAAGGTATTAGTAAGCATGGCGAAAAATAAACAGGAGGTCCATTAAAATGGCAAAATACAGAAAATTAGGAAGAACATCTAACCAGAGAAAAGCTTTATTACGTAACCAGGTTACACAGCTTTTATATCATGGAAAGATTCGTACTACAGAAGCTAAAGCTAAAGAAATCCGCAAAATCGCTGAAGGCTTAATCGCTCTTGGTGTTAAAGAAAAAGACAACTTCGAAGTTGTTAAGGTTCAGGCTAAAGTAGCTAAAAAAGACGCTGAAGGCAAGAGAGTTAAAGAAGTAGTAGATGGAAAGAAAGTAACTGTTTATGAAACAGTTGAAAAAGAAATCAAAAAAGATTTACCATCCAGACTTCATGCTAGACGTCAGATGTTAAAAGTATTATACCCTGTAACAGAAGTTCCTGTAGAAGGAAAAGGCAGAAAAGCAAACACAAAGAAAATTGATCTTGCTCAGAAGATTTTTGATGAGTACGCTCCTAAATACGCTGACCGTAACGGTGGTTACACAAGAATTGTTAAGATTGCTCAGCGTAAAGGTGATGCTGCATTAGAAGTTATTATTGAATTAGTTTAATTTTAACTTAATAAATGAAAAGCAATGGAATCGCATTTAGACATCTGTCTAAGTGCGATTTTTTTATTTAATTTATCAGGCAAGGGAGACGTCCCGAAAGAGAGAAGAGAACCTATATCTGTGGCCTTGGAGCTAGGATTGAATGCGAGCCGTTAAGCGAACATTCAACCCACAGTGATAGAGTCACAGATATAGGTTCTCTTCTCTCTTTCGGGCCTGGCTTCGTCTGTTGAATACATCGAATTAAATCAAACCAGTATCTTTTTGAGAGAAAATGGGTTATAATATTTGTTAGCTTTGTCAAACTTATGATAAAGGTGAGATGCAGTTTTACGAACAATGATTATAGTGGAGAAAAGTCAGATGAATTTAATTGACGTTAAAAATCTTTTATTTAAGTATAAAATGTATTCTGGAGAAAAAGAAGAAGTTATAGAACATACGGCGATTGACAATATTTCTCTTTCTATTAAAAAAGGAGATTTTGTGGGAATTCTCGGGCATAATGGTTCTGGAAAATCTACGCTTGCGAAGCAGCTTGCAGCATTATTAAAGCCATCGGGTGGTATTATTTACGTTGGTGGAATGGATACTGCAAAAGAAGAACAGATTTTGGATATTCGGAAGACAGCAGGGCTGGTATTTCAAAATCCTGATAATCAGTTGATAGGAAATATCGTGGAGGAAGATGTTGCATTTGGCCCGGAAAATATGGGAATTCCAGCGGAAGAGATAGAAATGAGGATTACGAAAGCATTGGCTTCTACGGGAATGACTGCTTATAGAGAAGCATCACCGGGAGCGCTTTCTGGAGGGCAGAAGCAGAAGATTGCGATATCTGGAGTTCTTGCGATGGAACCGGAATGTATTATATTTGATGAACCGACAGCAATGATTGACCCGGAAAGCCGGAAGGAACTGTTGGAAGCTATCTATGATTTAAAACGTTTGAAGAATATTACCGTTATTTATATTACACATTTTTTGCAGGAAGTCAGTCAGGCAGATTATTTATATGTAATGAGCCATGGTAAGATTACGCTTAAAGGTACACCAGAGACATTATTTAAAATACCAGAAAAATTAGTGGAAAATAATCTGGAACTGCCATTTGAAGTTGCTTTGATAGATGACTTAAGAAAAAAAAGTGTGGATGTGCCGGAAGAGATTTACACAAAGCAACAGTTACTTGAGTTTTTGAAATATCATTTTCAGAAGGACGAGTCTGATAATATAGTCTTGTCTGAGTATAAATCTGAACGGAAGACAATAAGTGAAAGTAGCAAGAGTAATGTAAAGAGTCAAGCTAAGGAAAACAGTCGATACGGAAACTGTCTTGAAAAACAATCTGATTCTTATAGTATCTCTGTAGATGATAGAAATGAAAAATTAGCTGACAATTCTTTAGGTGATCTGAACTTGGCTGATGAAACAGAAGTATCTAAGAAATCGCATGAATTAAAAGAAACATCAGATATAAAAGAAGACGCATCTAAGAATATAGATGAGCCTAAAAAAACAGAATCAACAAAAGGAATTACTCTTAAAAACATCAGTTATCAGTACAAAAAACAAGACTCCGGAGAAGAAAAATATGCCATAAAAGATATTTCACTTGCCATAGAACCTGGAGAATTTGTGGCGATTATAGGTCGTACGGGTTCAGGAAAGTCTACTTTAATTCAGCATTTTAATGGGCTTTTTCAGCCGAAAAGTGGGGACTATTTCTTCAATGGAGAAAATATCTGGGAGAAGAAATATGATTTAAAAAAGCTTCGACAGAAGGTAGCACTCTGTTTCCAGTATCCAGAATACCAGCTTTTTGAAGAAAATGTATTAAAAGATATTGCATTTGGTCCGAAGAATCTTGGCTTTGATAAAAAGGAATGTGAGGAAAAAGCCCGTCATGCGATGCAACTTGCAGGACTTTCTAATGAACTTGAAAAAGTGTCTCCATTTTCTCTTTCTGGTGGACAAAAAAGGAGAGTAGCATTAGCTGGAATTCTTGCGATGGAGCCGGAATACCTCATTTTAGATGAGCCGGTTGCCGGTATGGATGCACCGGGTAAAAAGATATTATTTGACCTCTTACATCATTTGAATAAAGAGAGAGGAATCACTATCGTACTGGTTTCACATAACATGGACGATGTGGCAGATCATGCAGACAGAGTTCTGGTGATGGAGAATGGACAGCTTAAAATGGATGGCAAAACAGAAGAAGTCTTTGTACGAAAAGATGAGTTAACAGAAATGGGACTAGGTGTTCCACAGGCAGTAGAATTTTATCTGGATTTAAAAGAAATATTAGAAGAGACAGATATTGATTTAGAAAATGCTTTTTCTCATGATATGCAATACAATCAAAAGAATCGGGAAGTATCTCAGAAGACGATAGAGTTATCCCAAGAAAACGTAGAAATAAATCAGAAAGAAACAAAAGAAAAAGGCACAGAAATGCATGAGAAAAAGATAGAAGCTTCGAATGAAAAAGCAAAAGAGTATATAAAAACAAAAAGAACAAAAAATGTAGGGATTCCATTAAATATAGATGAATTAGCAGCGTATATAGCAGGAGGCAGCTTATGATTCGGGAAATGACATTAGGACAATATTATAAAGCTGATTCCATTCTTCATAAACTTGATCCGAGGGTAAAACTTTTAGGAACATTGCTTTTTGTTATTACATTATTTTTTCCTAAAAGTTTATTAAGCCTTGGGATTGCGACAGCATTTCTTATTTTGATAGTAAAGCTTTCTAAAGTTCCAGTGTCTATGATGATTCGGGGAGTAAAGCCGCTGTTTATTATCATTTGTTTTTCAGCAATTATAAATATGATTAGTGTGAGTGGAGATATGCTTGTAAAAATTGGGCCGATAACAATCGCGAAACAGGGATTATGGATGGCATTCTATCTTGTTGTACGGTTGGTTTATCTGGTCATCGGTTCATCCGTAATGACATTTACGACAACGCCAAATCAACTTACCGATGGACTTGAAAAAGGGTTTCATTTTCTAAAAAAAGTGCATGTGCCAGTACATGAGATTGCCATGATGATGTCCATTGCTCTTCGGTTTATCCCGATTTTAACAGAAGAATTAGACAAAATCATGAAAGCACAGATGTCAAGAGGCGTTGACTTTGAAAGCGGAAATATTTTAGAGCGGGGGAAAAAGTTAATTCCTGTTTTAGTTCCCTTATTTATTGCGGCAATCAGGAGAGCATCCGACCTTGCGATGGCGATGGATGCAAGATGTTATAATGGTGGGGAAGGAAAGACCAGACTGCATCCGCTTATTTATGAAAAACGAGATTATATTGCGTATGGAATCATGTTGCTTTATGTGGTAATTATGATTTTTTGCAGTTTTATTTTAAAGAGATTTTTCTAAATAAATTATGAAATTGTAACGCACGTCTTGCAGAAAGCATTTTTCAAACAAATTTTAAGATGTAAAGTTCTTATTAAAAATTAAAGATAGAGAGAGAATGAGATTTATGAAACGATTTAAATTAGTAGTTGCCTACGATGGAACCAATTATTGTGGCTGGCAGATTCAGCCAAACGGGATAACCGTAGAAGAAGTATTAAATAAAACATTGAGCCGTTTTTTAAAAGAAGAAATACACATAATTGGAGCAAGCCGAACCGATTCAGGAGTACATTCCTTTGGAAATGTAGCAGTATTTGATTCAGAAACAACGATTCCGCCAGAAAAACTTTGTTTTGCATTAAATCCACAGCTACCAGAAGACATCCGAATTGTATCATCCGAGCAAGTACCCGGTGATTTTCATCCAAGATATTGTGATACAAGAAAAACATACGAATATCATATCCAAAATGGGAAGATTCCTCTGCCAACAGAAAGACTCTATTCCCACCTTGTCATTTTTCCACTAAATATACAGGCAATGCAGGAAGCCAGCCAATATCTTGTCGGAACCCACGACTTCAAAAGTTTTTGTGCCGCAAAAACACAGGCACAGACAACAGTGAGAACCGTAACAGGAATCGAAGTAGAAGCACATCCTCTTTCCGAAGGAGAATATCCTTCAAAGAAAGTAATCATCCGAGTGACCGGAGAAGGATTTCTCTACAATATGGTCCGCATTATTAGCGGAACCTTAATAAAAGTAGGACTGGGAGTCTATCCCCCAGAACATGTCAAACAAATCCTTGAGGCTTGCGACCGCTCACAGGCAGGAGAAACCGTTCCGGCAAAAGGATTGTTTTTAAAGAAAATTGAATATTTATAATCATTATAGCGATTGGGATCATTAAATTAAAAAATCCCACATTTTGTAGGAAAAAGGTTATTGACACACACGAAAGAGTGTTATATAATATGAAATCGTGGTATGCATATAAAATGTAATCTCAAAAGCCCCGAGATGCATTTTGTCATATACCTGCGATAGCAGGATTGATATGATGGAGGGTCCGGACAGCCAGGAAGTCATATCTGAACCGTTGATTTTTAAAGAATAAACAGGAGGAGAACTACTCATGAAAAGTTTTATGGCTAGCCCATCTACCATCACAAGAGACTGGTATGTAGTTGATGCTACAGGACATACATTAGGACGTCTTGCATCAGAAGTTGCAAGTGTTTTAAGAGGAAAGAACAAACCTATTTTCACACCTCATATGGATTGCGGTGACTATGTAATCATCGTTAACGCTGACAAGATCAAAGTATCTGGTAAGAAGTTAGATCAGAAGATTTACTATCATCACAGCGACTATGTTGGTGGAATGAAAGAAACAACATTAAGAGAAAAATTAAACAAGAAACCAGAAGAAGTTATCGAACTTGCCGTAAAAGGTATGCTTCCTAAAGGACCTCTTGGAAGACAGATGTATACAAAGCTTTTCGTATACGCTGGACCTGATCACAAACATGCTGCACAGCAGCCTAAGGAATTAGCAATCTAGTATTAATTTAAGGAGGAAAAGTAAGTGGCTACTACAAGATATTACGGAACTGGTAGAAGAAAAAGCAGTGTTGCAAGAGTATATCTCGTACCAGGAACAGGTAAAGTAACAATCAATAAAAAAGACATGGATGAATATTTTGGATATGACACATTAAAAGTAATCGCTCGTCAGCCATTAGAATTAACATCCACAGCAGATAAATTTGACGTATTAGTTAACGTACACGGTGGCGGATACACAGGACAGGCTGGTGCTATCAGACACGGTATTGCAAGAGCATTACTTGAAGCTGACCCAGAATTCCGTCCAGCATTAAAGAAAGCTGGATACTTAACTCGTGACCCACGTATGAAAGAAAGAAAGAAATACGGTCTCAAGAAAGCTCGTAGAGCACCTCAGTTCAGCAAACGTTAATTTCGTTTACCCGAACTACAAATTTCAAACAGCAGCAACGACCTCTCAGGGGAGCAATCCTTTGGGAGGTTTTTTTGTAGAATGTGCACTCGTAATCTCTTGCACCTGCCGTTGTGGATAATTTTCCGTCAGATTCACATAAATTTCATCAACCTATGTTCCGCGTACGCCTCAAAAATTTGTGTACAACTGACGAAAAATTTTCTCGCAAAAACAAGCACAAAAATACTCCGATACTACATTCAGCAGGAATTGGATAAGCTTTAGTTTATTATAGTTTGAAAGTACAGTTGGTTGAGATGAGTTTAGAAAGTTGGAGAGAGTTTGATTGACGAGAGCGTCTTGTTATAGTAAAGTCATTATAGTAAATTTGATAATAAATAGAATTTTAAGGAGAATTTATGAGTATTTTAAATGTAGAGCATTTAACCCACGGTTTTGGAGACAGAGCGATATTTAACGATGTTTCTTTTCGACTGTTAAAAGGAGAACACATCGGTTTTGTCGGTGCAAATGGCGAAGGAAAGTCCACATTTATGAGCATTGTTACCGGGAAAATGATGCCGGATGAGGGAAAAGTAGAGTGGGCGAAAAATGTAAATGTCGGTTATCTTGATCAGCATGCAGTATTAGAGGCTGGAATGACGATTCAGGATGCATTAAAATCTGCCTTTGATCCTTTATTACAAAAAGAAGAGCGAATGAATGAAATTTGTGATATGCTCGGTACTGCCGATGAAAAAGAAATGGAAATTCTCATGGAAGAACTCGGCATGATTCAGGATGAGCTTACTTTGCATGATTTTTATACTATTGATGCAAAGGTAGAAGAGGTTGCAAGAGCATTAGGACTTTTAGATCTTGGTTTAGACCGTGATGTTACAGATTTGAGTGGCGGACAGAGAACAAAAGTACTTCTGGGAAAGCTTTTATTAGAAAAGCCAGATATTCTTTTGTTAGATGAGCCTACCAATTATCTTGATGAGGAACATATCGTCTGGCTTAAAAGATACCTTCTTGACTATGAAAACGCATTTATCTTAATATCTCACGACATTCCATTTTTAAATGAAGTTGTAAATATCATTTATCATATGGAGAATCAGGAACTGAACCGTTATGTCGGGGATTACGACCATTTCCAGGAAGTCTATGCGGTAAAGAAAGCACAGCTTGAAGCGGCATATCGCCGTCAACAGCAGGAAATCAATGAATTAAAAGATTTCGTTGCGAGAAATAAAGCTCGCGTTTCCACAAGAAATATGGCAATGTCCCGTCAGAAAAAACTTGATAAAATGGACCTTATCGAATTAGCCGCAGAAAAGCCGAAGCCAGAATTTAATTTCCGTTACGGCCGTACTCCAGGGAAAATGCTCTTTGAAACAAAGAAACTTGTAATTGGTTATGATGAGCCATTATCAAAACCTTTAGATTTTTATATGGAAAGAGGACAGAAAATCGCCTTAATTGGAACAAACGGAATTGGAAAAACAACATTATTAAAAAGTTTACTCGGACTAATCCCACCTCTTTCAGGAAGCTGCGAACAGGGCGAAAATCTTCAGATTGGCTACTTTGAACAGGAAGTAAAAGGCGAGAATCCTAATAGCTGTATCGAAGAAATCTGGGAAGAATTTCCTGGATTTACCCAGTACGAAGTACGTTCCGCCCTTGCAAAATGTGGCCTTACCACAAAACATATTGAAAGCAAAGTTCGTGTATTAAGCGGAGGAGAACAGGCTAAAGTCCGTCTCTGTAAACTCATCAATAGAGACACCAATGTACTTTTGTTAGATGAGCCTACGAACCATCTTGACGTTGATGCAAAGGATGAATTAAAACGTGCTTTGCTCGATTATCGGGGAAGTGTCTTACTCATCTGCCATGAACCAGAGTTCTATAAAGACGTGGTGAATGAAGTTTGGGACATGAGCAAATGGACCACGAAGATTTTGTAAACTCCTGATTTGCCGCAGGCAAAGGAGACGCTTCCAAAGAGAGCCGATACCCTATATTTGTGACTTTAGTCGC
>OGRT01000901.1_pt1 | contig 27963 bp, 33 predicted proteins | sample 1553581 | NCBI WGS metagenome assembly OGRT01 (sample SAMEA2580113, study PRJEB22360) | human gut metagenome | biome: human gut; feature: human-associated habitat; material: faeces | place: Denmark | collected 2008/2010
CTGCCGTCATCCCAGCGCCGGGGTTCTAACAGGTTGATCCGATACTGGCCGCTGAGAAGATCCAGGAAACAGCCACCAAGGTGCCCGCAGAGGTCCTCCAGCTCATGCTCTGAGTCCAGGGCAATCACGTTTTTCCCAACCTCCCGCACATTGCACAGCAGGAGCTTGAGCAGATAGCTCTTGCCCTGTCCGGTATTGCCCAGGATCAGGGAACTGCCGTTGGTCTTGTCCGGCGCCCGCCGGTCCAAGTCCACAATGACATTAGAGCCGTACTTGTCCCGGCCAATGAAAAAACCGTGGGGGTCCGTCTTGCCGGAGTAGCTCAGAAAAAAGAGATTTGCCGCGCTGGAGGCGGGCAGGACCTGCTCCGCAAATGCCCCCAGAGTGTTTCGGCCAGCTGGGTTGGATGATAAAAAGCCGTCCCGCTGCCGCAGGAGCAGAGGATCTTTGGACAGCTTGCCGCGCAGGAGGATGGCGCTGATGCTGTCCCGCAGGCGCTGCAGTTCCTCCATAGTCCTCGCGGTCAGCTCCAGGAATACGGAGGTATGCAGCAGCGGTTCACGGTCCCGCCGCATACCCAGGATCAGGGAGGCGGTGTCCTGGAGCTTTGCCTCCGCGGTAATGCTTTGCTTCACATTGCTGATATTACTTCTTTCCATGCGGCTCTTGTTGGTGGCGGCATGAAGGATGGCCTCCTCTTCCGCAGCGGACACCTTTCGGACGGCCAGATGCACAGTCACGCCCTCCAGTTCTCCAAGCTGCCGCAGCAAAGCCTGTTCTTCCGTCGTGGGAGGATATCCACGCAGCATCATCACAGTGCGATAAGTATTTCCGAAAACGAAATTGTCCGTATTGAACTGGATGGCACCAGGTGCGATCAGGTCCAGGAACTCTTTTGGCCGCTGGACTGTTGGCGGTTTCGGCGCCGCTCTCTTCTTTTTCTTCTTAGCCATGGAACACCGTCCTCTCTCCATCCACGTCTTCCAATGACTCCGGGTCTGCATCATGGAGGTAGTAGGATACCAGCAGCCGCTTCACGTCTTGCTCTTCCGCCAGGCGTACAGAGATGCCGTGGTCGCACAGGGCCTTCTCTTTCTGCCGCAGGCTGCCCTCATCCAGCGCGGCCTGCTCCTCCATACGAAGCACCAGAACAAATTCCCGGGACGAGGCAGAAGCGGTCTGGATCTCGTCCAAATATGAGATATCTTTTTGGAGCAGCTCCCGGATCTTGGGAGTCGTTTCCTCTTCCAGCCGGGTCTGATAGTACACCTGGTTCTGCTGAAACGACTCTCTGGAATCCAATCCCAGAATCTCTACCTGTTCCTCCGCTCGAAACAGGTTGCTCAGAGCCGTTACCCTCTGCCGGATACCCTCTGCGGAGAGAACCGAGAGATTATCTGGGCGGATCAGGAAGAACACCAGACTGCCGTCCGGCATCGCCACGCCGTGGGGCAGGAGTTTGCGAATACCCATCAACTGCCGCGTGGATTGACGCTGCTTCAGCCGTTTGCGCTCTTTCCATTTCTGAAGCCACTTCAAGGGTCCAGCCTCCATTCGTATCTCTGCTGCTGGAAAATCAGGAAGCAGGCCGCCCGACGGAGAAAATCCAGAATACTGGCCCCATCCACCTGAATGGAGAGAAAGGCATATAGAACGGTCACCACCAGCGGCGCCATTCCGATTCCCTGCACCAGAGACAGTACGGAGATCAGAGCAGCCACACCGATGATGGCAATGTCCCGCAGAAGCCACAGCCACAGCATGGGCTTGGCTTTCAGGTTTTCGGGATAGATGTACATGATTACAAGCCCCTTTCATTAGAAATCAAAATGCGGCGCCGCCGGGTATATCCCCGACGGCGCCGTCTGTCGTTTTTACAACTCTTCGCTTGTATGATTCTCTTCTTCCTCATCTACATCCGTGGATACCTCATGCGGTCTCTCTGCTTCATCCGCCAGCGCCCGCTGGATGCAATCCAGGAAGAATGCTTTCTGCTTGACATGATGTCGATCCAGATAATCCTTGAACTCTTCGAACAGGTCTGCCGGCACCTGGAATGCAACGGTTCTGGATTCTGTACTGCTCATCTGTTTTTCCACCTCTGTCTGATAAAATGTTGTGATCAGCCAAGTCATGTATTCGCCCAGGCTCTTCCCGGACTCTTCCTGATGTTCCCGGACCTGTCGGTGCAGGTCTATCGGGATCTGCGCACACAGATTTTTTGTGTCTGCCACATCTGTGTCCTCCTCTCTGATTAGTAAAGCAAACATACTCCAATGAAGGTCATAAAGCCATATCCAAAGCCACTAAAGAAAACCTTGAAAGCCAAGCACAAAGCCTAAGAAAAATAACCCGGCAGCATGAGTCTGCAGGTCAGCACACAAAATTTACAGTGGTCCGCACTCCTGCATTCATGTATAATGGACCTATCTTAAAGTATGGAGGCCATCAATATGATGAGATGCCGTTGGGCTGACCCGCGTTCCGATCTCTACGTCGCCTACCACGACCACGAGTGGGGGCAGCCGGAACACGATGACCGAAAACTCTTCGAGATGCTGATTTTGGAAGGGTTTCAGGCGGGACTCTCCTGGCTGACGATTTTGAATAAGCGGGAGGCATTCCGCACTGCCTTTGACTACTTTGAACCTGCTATGGTCGCCCAGTACGGCCCAGAAAAAGTCGAGGCACTGATGGAGGACACGGGGATCGTCCGCAACCGGCGCAAAATTCTAGCCGCGATCCAGAATGCCAAGGTCTTTCTCTCCATTCAAGAGGAGTTCGGCTTTTTTGACAGCTATCTCTGGGGCTTTACGGGAGGCCAGGTCATTTTGAATACAGATGATACTCCGCACACGCACACAGAGCTCTCTGACCGCATCTCCAAGGACCTGAAGCGTCGGGGCATGAATTTCGTGGGCACGACCATTATCTATTCGTTTCTCCAGGCAACGGGCGTGGTCAACGACCACGAGCTGGCTTGCTTCTGTCATCCGGGGAATTTGTCAATCCCCAAAAACAATAACGAGGTCCCATCAATGGAACCTCGTTAAAAGAACGCTATGCTATATTCTTTTTCCTGTGTTAATTTGATCTATATTTCCGACTAATTAGAATCCCTCATGTATTATAACTCACCTGCAACTCCCCCCCTAACGGTGTGTGTTTCTTTGGAAAGCTCTCTGGAATAGCAATTTGTTTTTCATAACACAGCGCATACTTCTTGAGTTCAAATGCCCGTTTTGAATACGAAAAACCATTGTTAGTTTCGTAAAGCAGCCCTAATGCTCTGTAATCGGCTACATAATCGTTTTCTCCGGAAACATTACGCTGGTCGATATTTTCGCTTAAGAATAATAGGTCTTCTTCTGTTAGATTTCGTATACATCGACTCAGTTGAAAAAATTTTTGAGTATCGATTTGCTTAGAAAGTAAAGCCCTCGTTAAGGAAGCTATGTAGCGTGCTTTTTGTTTGGTACCGCAATCATCAATCAATTTAATAAGTCGCTTAGCATACTCGTTCAACTTATCTGGTCGGCCTTCGTAATTGGCCTCTGTATTAGGACTTGCATCAGCTAAAGCCTCTGCAAGTGACTGCAAATTTTCCGATTCAAATTGATTTGTTTCTTCATTATACCTATAGGAATATAAAATATATGTTTCAAGGCATTCAAAAAAAATTCCGTCTCTAATCGTGGATGACAGCTTTTTTACATCTTCTAGCATAGACCATGCTGCATTAGGGTCATACATCAATATTCCAATTATATCTTTAAACAAGGTCTTTCCAGAGGCCTTTACAGTATCAGATCTTGCGACTTTAAGAGCTTTATCAAGCATATTTTCCATCAGGAATGCCCCTTTTTAAATTATTTTAACATGACATGAGCACCTATTCGCTTATTACCGTCTAGGAAAGGATGATTCATCACAAGGCCATAGCAAAGCCGTACTGCTTTCTGTTGGAGCGACGGATACAGCGGCTGATCGTTGAAGGTCTGGAAGGGAGCTGTAAGGGCAGTCTCAAGCAGGTTCTCATCTCGAAACCCATGGATGCCTCCAGTCTCTTGGATTAGCTCTTCGTGGAGCAGCAATACCTGCTGCATATTCAGCCGAATCATTTAGCTAACTCCTCATAGGCCGCATGATTTCTTGCAATCAGCCGCCGGGATATCTCGCGGACGTCTTCATCGGATGCAGTCTGCTCCTGTTCTGCCTGTGAAAATTCAATCACCAAATAACGGGGAACGTTATTTTTAAGGATGATCGCTTGCCCCTCCTGATCTACCATTCGGGCAACCTTGGAAAAATTCTGATTTGCTTCACTCATGGAAATCATCTGCTCCGTGTTGATCAGCATGATATTCACCTCCTGCTTTTTTAGTATATCTAAAAAGTAGGATAAATTCAACCTATATTCCATAGTCCATAAAAAATTTCTTCTCGAGGAGATACATCTGTCTACGCTCGTTTTCGATCAGTTACAACCGTCCATTCCTATTTTAGCACCGTCCCAGCAATCGTCCTGGTCGTGTTGATCGCCGCCTGCGCAGTGTAGACCGCGCTCATGATGTTGGCCTGGGTGGTGGTGTCCAGTCCAAAGGTCCCGGCGATCCGAGGGACCTCTCCGGCTGAAAGCATGAGGCCCAGCCCCAACAAGGCGTGGTCCTTGAACACCATGAGCCCTGCCACCAGAATGGTGGACTGGAGGAATGCAGTCAGACACAGACCGATGACCTGCTTCATCCACTGGACGAAGCCGTCGATGTATCCTCGCGGAATAGAGAACATATAGAGACTTCCCACGGCGATCTGAATCAACAGGATACCGCCCCGCTTCAGGTTGGCGAAGAACACCTTAATCACCGCGTAAGCCATAAGGATGACGCAGAACAGGATCATGAGGGGGCTGGTGATGACACCAAGGCCGAAGTAGCTGTTGTCGATCATGTCCGCCAGGGAGTCGATTTCACCGAGGTCCGTGATGATCTGCTGCCCTACCTCTCCGATGGTGGTGTCCGAACCGGTCAGTCCTACAGAAAGAGTTCCTTGGAGGGATACTGACAGGGCGTACAGCCGGACGGGAACCGCGGTGAACAGGGACACGGCAAAGAAGCCCTTGATCATGTCCAGAGCTGTTTGCTGTAGATTGGCCCGGCCGCTGGCGTACTCAATGCCGCACTCGAATGCTCGTACCACTAGGCTCACAGCGAACAGAGCCCAAGCTAGTTTGGAGAAAAACAAAATCACAGCCTGCACCCATTCCAGGTCAAACAGTTCCACGCCCATATTACCCATTTGGGCAAAGAAATTCCCCAAAAAGCCCACCAGTTGGCCATAGAACCAGTCGATGAGATCATCCATGACCGTAGACGCTACAAAGTCCCAGATAAACAATGAAAAAAATTCCTCCGTTCTATATACAAATAATCTGCACCAAAAGTGAAGCACAGCACAAGCGGCGCATCTAGAATTGGGGTTGAAAAAACAAAAGCGGACACAGTTTCTGTGTCCGCTTCTGAAACCCATCAGGAATTGCTGCCTTTGTATTATCCCATGTGTTGCTCAAACTTCCGTTTTGCTTCTGTTACCGCTTTAATGTCTTGTGAGATATGTGGATCCAGTCTCTGTAAAACGAATTCGCGGATCTTCCTGCATTCCCGCAGTGCGCAGTTCATGTCAGACTCATCCAGCTCCATATGGGACGGATACCGCACCTGTACACCATAGGGGGTCAGTTCCACGCAGGCGTCTGCCAACTGCTCAAACTGCGGGTCCCGCTCCATACAGAGCTTGCAGAGCTGAATCAAATCATGTGTCTTGGGCGGTTCCATGCCAAATTGCGCCAGTGTTCCTTTCAGCATTTTCTCAGCTGCCTGTTCGCAGTGATAGCAGATGATCTCCACAGGTACTGGACGCATCCCAAGCAAGTATTCCGCAGCGCCAAGGTCCATTTCCGCCAAGTCAAGCCATTCGCTGCTCCATGTCTCTTGGCCGTTCATACAGGACCACCCCCTCTCTCGCAATTTTTCGTTCCAGGGAGGGCTGTGCTTGCCTCTGCCGAAAGACTCCGGTATGATACACGATCACATCCAGCGGCGTGTCCTGGACCATGAACAGGGCGCGGCGAATTCGTTTGACCGCGTCTGCAGGACGCAATGCCATATCAGAGACGAGAACACACAGATCATAGTCACTATCCCGACTCGGGGTGCCGTAGGCATAGGAGCCAAACAGGTATATTTTTTCAGCATCCAGATATCTGGAGATCATACCTGTCGAAGACCTGAAAGAGGTCGATGGCGGCTCCTATGAGCCGATGAGTTATGCCGAACTGATGACGGACGAGGGTATGCAGTTCAGCGGTGTGACAACTGAGGAATTCACAAACCAGTTCCATGAAAAGGATCCGGAGGGACTGGCCGAGAGTTATGAGCAGATGAAAGACCGGGCCTTTGAAAGTTTCCAGAGGATCTGTGAGGAAAGGGCCCAAAACGGCGGCGGAAATATCTTGATGGTGGCCCACGGTGGAATCAACAGCATGATCGCAGCAGAGATTATGCAGGAGCAGGAACTGGAGCCGCTGGACAACTCCAGTATTGTCCTGATTGAGTACAAAGACCATACATACACCGTTTTGGATTTTAATGATCTGAGCTATGCACAGAAAGCCCAGGAAAAAATGGAATCTCCTGATCCGGTGGAGATTTATCTAACCGTTCATGCCGAAACCGCGGCAGATGCCGCTATGCGTTTGAATGGGCAGCTGGATACTGCACTGACAGAGAACGGTCAGGCACAGGCTGCGGAACTTGGAAAGGCACTGGGGAATCTGGAGTTTGCGGCCGTGTATGCCAGCGATCAATTCAAGGATATCCATACCGCACGGATCATCGTGGAAAACAGCGCGGTAAATCCCGATCTCATGGTCAATCAGAACATGGATCTGCGTGGGGTGGGCTGCGGCTATTTTGACGGAGAATTGCGTGCGGTTGCGGATGCTTTGGCAGGGGAAGAGCCCACTGCCCATGCCCGTCTCGCCGCATATGCAGCCGCAGACAAGACCGGTATGACAGAAAACTATGAAAGCGCCCGCCAGCGTCTCACGGGCGCCCTCCAGACAATCTGTGAGGAAACTTACAGCCACGGCGGCGGCAATGTTCTGGTAGTGTCTTCGGAATTGGCCGTCCAACTGCTTGCAGAAGCCCTCGGTTCCTCTGAGAAAGCGGTCGCTCTGAAAAATGCGGATGTTGTACATATTACATTTGACGGAGATGTATTCACAGTACATCCGCAATAAAATTCATATAGATATACTTCTTTTCCTCCAAATTTCCTGAAAAAGGGGAACGGGCCATCCGCAAGGTTGGCCCGTTCCCCTTTTTGGGCATGGACTGGGTATCGCCGCGTGTCAGTTCGGGCCGCAGAGCCCTCGTATCAATGATGCCGACGTCCAGATGCCTGCCATGGTGGACAGATCATTTCCCTCCGCATCGTACATCACGGTATAGGTGATGTAACTGTCAAAGGTAGGGACGGATAAGGCGAAGTAGAACTCCCATTGCTGCCTGAGCGGGAGAGAGGGGGTGGAGTGGTTGCAAGCATCCGGAACGGAAAAGGGAAAGCAGGCATCTATTCAGGTGCGGACACGGCTGCAGTGTGGACGATTTGCCAGGTACTGAAATCATGCTGCGTAACTTCACCAGAGCAGACAAGGTATATATCTCGCCTGCAGCTATACGGATCTGCGGAAAGGAATCGATGGGGTGGCGGCCATGGTGCAGCAACGGTTTAAACCGGACCCGTTCACCAATACGCTGTTTCTGCTCTGCGGCAGACGGCTGGACTGCATCAGGGAGTTCTGCAGGGACCGGGATGGATGCATCCTGCTGTATAAGCTATAAGCGGCTGGAACAGGCGCATACCAACGGCCGCAAAACGAAAAGGAGGTACGGCGGTTGACGCCGCAGCGATACCGCTGGCTGATGGAGGGGTTGAAAATGGAGCGGTCAAAGGTTCGCCGCCCGGGGAGTGGCCTACATATAATTGGGGTAGGAAACGGCTGAAAGCACTGGAGGTTTTGAACGCTTTGGCCCCAATATAGCATAATTCACCCATGAAAAACGGAAGAAATCACGGGACAAGCACCCCTGGAGATGGTAACCATTTCACGGGCGGAATATGCGTCTCTGAAAGCGGAAAGAGACGAGCTGAACCAGAAATTGGACTGGCTTCTGGAGCAAGTGCGCCTGAACAGGAAGAAACTCTACGGAGTGTCCTCGGAGCGGCTGGAAGAAGAACTGATAGGCCCCAGTTGAGCCTCATGTTTGACGAGACGGAAGCCTGGTTGTCCAGGCGGAGAGCCAAAGAGACGGAGGTGGCCGCCCATACCCGGCGTTCTTCCAGGCCGGAGGAGGTCCTGCCGGACAATGTACCGGTTGAGGTGGTGGAACACCGGATTCCAGAGAAGGAACCAGACTGCCCTGTGTGCGGCACAGCCAAGATGGAGATTGGAAGGGACGTCCGGCGCACATTGGTGATGATCCGGGAAAACATTTATTTCACCTACGCCTGCCCCAAATACAAGGAGGAAGGGACAGAGACACCAATCCGCAAGGCGGAAAGGCTCCCTGCCCTGATTCCCGGCAGCTATGCCTCGGCGGAGGCGGTCGCCCATATCATGGTGCAGAAATTTGTGATGTACGCCTCATCGAATTTTCGCCGCAGGTACGCCCAGCAACCAACCACCCGGATGTTTTTAGGCAACCGGCGGTGGTAACCGGCGTAGCCATCTGCATGGAGCCACCCGGAGAAACTCTCCAGAAAGGCAGCCGCGTTCTCCGCCTTCCGGGTAGGCCGGTACTCATACAGCACAACGGGGGACTTCGCGTCCCCACTGGTGCGGTACAGCCACATATAGCACTTGCTCCGGGCTGTCCGGCCCTCCAGTTTCAGCACCTGCAGCGTGGTTTCATCCGCGTGGAGCACCTGCCGTTGGAGGAGCCGCCTGTGCAGTTCCTCATATACCGGTTTCAGCCAGTCCTCCGCCACCCGCAGCACCCAGTTGCTCATGGTCTGCCGGCTCAACTGCACGCCTGCCCGGTTCCACTCCTGTTCCTGCCGGTACAACGAGGCGGTGGATGCCCTGCCGAAGGACCAACGCGCAGGTTGTGCGGCACCGGAGGGGCTGGATAATGCCTCTTCGGGATTGAGCAGGAATTGGCAGGGCTGCCACCGGAAGAACGGTGTGAACAGCGTCTGGCCCGGTCCAAGCCGGTGATGGACGCTTTATTGACATGGGCTGAAACGAAGAGCGCCGCTGTGCCGAAGTCCGCGCTGGGCAAGGCACTGTACTATCTGCGGGAACAGTGGCCATACCTGATCCGGTTTCTGGGGGATGGGCAGCTGGAGATCTTCAATAACCGTGCGGAACGCAGTGTGAAACCCTTTGTAATGAGCCGGAAGAACTAGCTGTTTGCAAATACGGAAGGCGGGGCTCAGAGCAGTGCAATTGTTTATAGCATGATTGAGACTGCCAAGGAGAATCCTCTCTCCCCATACCAGTATCTGACTTGGCTTCTGAGAGATGCTCCGAAACTCGCGGCAGAGGAAAAGAATTTGGCAGAGAAATTATTGCCGGAGAACGCCCCCCAAAGCAGTTGGGATATCCCTGTGAAAATATGACTGTACCCTAAAGAGTCTGCTGATACGCAGGCTCTTTTTCCTTTTAGGTTTCTGAATTTTCTGGTGTCTCTTTTTGTCTCAAAACGGCGAATTTGCGAACTACAGATTTAACGTCAAATTTTTTACCGGAGGTATTTTCTATGGAGGACACACAAGACCTGATTTTTGAAATTGAAGGAAACGTCGGTTCGGTAGGTAGCAGCGATCTGCTGGGTGTTGTCTCTCTGGTCATGACCGGTGGGACAGAAGCCTTGCATCTGGGTAAGACATCGGATTCTTTCGAGCAACAGACTGGAAAGAAAGCAAAAACTGTATCCAGGTCCTTAGCACGTACAACAACTAACATTTGGGAGACTGGAAACAAAAAGATCCTGCGGCAAGTCTATAGCAACCATCTTCCGGTTGAACGTCCTACACCCAAAAATTTCATTATACGGCTTGCGGAATATTTAAAGCGCCAGACCATACGTAAGCAAGACACCCCTTTGAATGGTCTTGAGCGTAATGAAACTATCCCCAAAGAACCAAATGTTCACCAAATGTTCTTTACAAATATTTTTTCCACGAGATACATCCATCCCGCACTTCCTCCTATGGCATTCTAGTACAAGGTCATTTTCCAGATGGCTGGGCCACAATTTCTGTGGTTTCTCCCCCTATCCCACGGCAAAAACGCTGTGGCCTTGCTCGTTAAAAAAGATTCTCGTCTCCAACTTCCCCCTGAGCACCTTTTGGATGTGGTACATGATTTTCTTTCGCAAGAAGTGATTCACTCTTAAAATCCTGCTAATCCTATTCAGCAAAAGAGCGGCCATGCGGCCGCCCTTTTGTTGATGCTTCCCGCTGCTTTACGCTTACATCTCCACTTATTTTAGATGTTCTGCTCCGATGTTCCCATTACACTGAGAGCCCCATCAGCTGAGGTAAAATGTGCTGATTTGCGGGGTATAAGTAACCAGCAGTAAAACAGCAATCATCACGAAAATCCACGGCCAAATCGTTTTTGCGAGAGTCGTGTACTTTACATTGGAAATCTCACTGGCCATAAAGAGGTTCGTGCCGAAATGTACAGGACTTATGCCAACGGCCGTGACGATGAGAAGTAGGAAAAGGGTCCCGGCTCGTTGGGAATTGAGCCGGAACCCTTCAAAATCTTGTGTATACCTGAATCCTTTGTTGCGGACTTCCCATCCCTTGCGATGGAATACCATGCTTCAAGACTGCTTCAGCCAGATCTGCTCCGGTTATTCGAAGGTGAAATAGCCCTTGCTGGCTCAAGTCAAAACGGTTTCGTCCTCAGGAAACACGCTGTAAGCACGGCGCTCTTAGACCACGTATCCCATGAGCTTAGGCAGGAACAGGATTAAGTCAGGAATATAAGTAATAAGGAGCAGCGCCACAATTCCCGTAGCAATCCAAGGCCAGATGTCTTTGGCAAGTTTGTTCAAAGGTACGTTGCCAATAGCGGAAGCCATGAACAAGTTAGCACCCAGGGGAGGCGTAACAAAACCGATAGCCAAGTTCACGATGCAGACAATACCAAAGTGGACAGGGCTGACGCCCACAGCGGTAACGATGGGCAGTAAAATGGGAACTGTCAAAATAATGGCGGCGTTGGTCTCCATAAAAGTACCCATGATCAGGAAGATGATATTGATAATCAACAGGAGGACATACTTATTGTTCGTAATCGCCAGAATAGCGTCGGCAATTTTTGCAGGAATCTGCTCCATAGACAGGATGCTACCGAAGCCGGAAGACATACCGATAATAAACATGACTGGGGCTGCGATAGTCATGGCGTGCATAGCCAGATACGGCAAGATCTTCCAGCTCACTTCCCGGTAGATAAAAATACTGACAAGCACACCAACCAGGCAACCCAAGGCAGCAGACTCAGTAGGGGTGCAGATACCCGCATAGATGCTACCCAGAATGATAATAGGAACCAACATGGCGGGAATAGCATCTACAACGATATGCAGGGCTTCTTTCGAAGAATAATGCACCTTTTCTGCCGGCTTGTACCCCCGCTTTTTGGAAGAGAAATAGCAGTAGACACACAGAGCCAAGCCAAAAATGATACCTGCAGGAATACCAGCTGTAAACATGGAAGTCAGAGACACACCCGCGCAGGTAGCATATACCACTTGGCAGACACTTGGGGGAATCATGGTACCGATAGCTCCGCCGATGGCCACGCTACAGGTGGCATAGGAGCGATCATAATGGGAACGGACCATCTCAGGGATCATAATCATACCGATGGCGGACACAGTTGCGGAGCCGGTGCCGGAAATCGCAGCAAACACCATACAGGCCAAAATGGACACAATGCCCAAACCTCCGGTCATGTTGCCGATAAGTAGTTTTGCAACGGCGATCAGACGTTTGGAAATGCCACCCTTTGCCATGATGTCACCAGCAAAGGTAAACAGAGGACAGGCCACCAGCAGGTAGGAGTTGAACCCGTTAGACGCAGTTTTGGTGAAAGACGATACAGCAATCGTATCGAAAACTTCCATATTGAATAAAGAGGTTGCACCCAGTGCCACAGCGATGGGTGTGCCAATCAGAAAAAGGACGATAAAAATGCCCGCGAACAATGCCATCATCATTGTATTTAGCCCTCCTTACGCTTCAGACTGTGCTTAGCACGGAAGGCCTCTTCTTCTGTATAGGCCTCCTCCGGAATCTGCTCGCGATACTCAGCCTTCAAGGCATCATCATAGCAGTAGTTATCTAGCCCCCCATTCAGAACCGCATAGGGGTTTACAAACACGGGCATGGAACAATTGAAGTGACGGATTTTCCAGACCAGAGTCTGGATACTGCGGATGATGCCAAGTCCGTATCCGATAGGACCGGCTAGATACATCACATTCACACTTGCGTTAAAGGTGGTTGCTTGAGCGTTGCTTTGGAAGTTGCGGAGTACATTGTCCAGGGTTCCTTTGAAGAAGTAAATAAAAAGAACCATCATAATTACTTGGGAGAAAATCATCAAAACCTTCTGAACCTTTTCCGGCATCAGACGACGCACAGCGTCGATCTCAATATGGATGCTGTTACGGGTGGCATAGGCCAAGCCCAGATAGCAGACCCACACATAGCAGTACCGGCAGATTTCTTCGCCCCAAGGAAAACCAGCACCAAAAATCTGGCGGCCGAAAATCTGACAAAGAATAATAAGCAGCATCGTGAAAAAGGCGATCATTCCCATGAAAGCCTCAAAGTTGATATCCAGCCAGCGGATCACTTTTTTCATGTTTTTATCTCTCCTTATTTACTAAAATCCGGGCGGACAAACATTGCAATCCGCCCGGATTTTAAGCGGGCGCAGGCAACTGATTACTGTGCGGCAGGACGTGCGTTGTCAACCAGAGACATATATTCGTCATAAGTCTCCTGGCCCACCAGCTCAATAATCATCTCAGATGTAACAGGCTGCATAGCCTCTTTCATCTGCTGCTTCATCGCGTCATCGGGATAAGTGATCTGGGTGCCGTATTCAGAAGCGAACTTTTCCAGAAGAGCTTCGTTCTCGGGAATATAGTTATCTCTGTGGTACTCATAGGCGGCCTGGATAGCCTCATCTACTAGGGCACGGTCTTCCTCACTCAAACTTTCCAGCCACTCCTGGGAAGCAATAGCCATATCAGTGCTGAACACATGGTCAGTCATAGCGAAATAAGGCTGAACCTCATAGAAGGAATAATCTTCAAAGTTGCAGATAGCGCCTTCTTCGCCGTCAATCAACTTCTGCTGCATGGAAACAAACAGCTCGTTCCAGTCCACAGAGACAGGGTCAACGCCGACAGACTGCCATGCAGCAATCTGGATGGTGGAGTAGCCGCGGATGGACAGCCCATTCAGGTCCGCGAAACTCTCAACAGCATGGGCGCTGTTATACAACTCACGGAATCCCAGAGAAAAGATGCATAGGCCCTGTAGGCCAATGGAATTGTATGCGTCAAAGATAAAGTCGCCGCCCTCGCCCTCGAAGAAGTTGTGGACATGATCCAGGCTGTCGAAGGTATAATAGTTATTCAGCAGGGACATTTCAGGTACTTGGGTCTCAAAAGCCACAGGGTTGACAATATCAATCTGGATATCGTTGTTATAGAGCATATCCAACATAACTTCATTGTTACCCAAAACAGAGCCGGCATAGATCTCCACGGTGATGCGGCCATTGCTGGCTTTTTCAATGGTGTCCTTGAAAACCTCGAGAGCACGGACCTGCACAGAGCCTTCGTAGTTGACGGTGCCGATCTTGATGGTCATAGGTTCACCGCCAGAGGTCCCTGCGTTGGAGCCAGTATCATCGCTTTCGCTGGAGCAGGCCGCCATGGAAAATACCATGGTAAGAGCTGTGATAAGAGCAAAAAACTTCTTCATGTTCTTTTTCATAGTGAACTTCCTTTCCTTTTGCAACAGTTTATTTTGAGATTTTATGCACTATTATAAATAAACTAGGGATACATTTCCAAGTGCCCTCTGCCACATTCACCCTGGTAAAACCAGCGGTGGACACTGCTGGTTCATCCAAGAACCCGCTTGTATGCGGCGTTGCTGCGGATACTGGCTTCCTTGGCCACACGCCACTTGCCGTCGATCTTCCGGATCCAGCACTCGCACATCTCCAGGTCTTCCCGGTCCTCATAGCCCAGGCCGGAGCCGGGGCCATCGGGCCCCACGCCGTCCACGGTGGTGGCGTCGTTCCACACCACCTGGCCGAAACGGAAACCGTCTTTGGGATTGCCGATGCAGTGGATCTCCTCGAACACCACGTTCAAGTCCGGCGTCCGGGCCAGGGCACGCAGGGTATCCAGCACGACGTGATCGGAACCCTCCAGATTGTCGCCGCCGTCGCGCTCTTCCTTCAGGCCATCGAAATAGAAGTCGTACACGCGGCCCACCTGCTTGTGCTTCCAGATCAGCATGGTGTAAGCCTCGAAGAGGTCGGCAATGTCCTGGGGCTTCTCATATTTGCAGTTGGCGATCACATCCTCGTAGAACTTGCGCTCAGCCAGAATCTCGTCTGTGGTCATCTCGGTGATCTTCTTCCGCTTGATATCACGAATGTTCATTATTTTGCGACCTCCTCTGCTGCGGCACCAGGCGCATCTTCGGCCGTGCAGGTGTCGCGGATTTCATCGATGCTGTACATGGTGAACTCCTTGACGATCTGCCATCTGCCGCTGATCTTCTTCACCGTCGCCATACTCATGGCGATGCAGGCATCGGAGTTGAGGGGCTTGTTGGTGGCGGCGCCATAGATGCTGTAAGTCTTGTTGGTTCCAGACATGGTGTAGTAGCGCCAGAGCTTGTAGCCGTCATCCCTCTTGACAGCGAAGGTATCCCGCATGGTCACCTGCATGTCAGGGAAAGCAGAGGTCAGCTTCAGGGTGTCCTTCATCATCTCGTGGGCACCGTGGAGATAGAGGCCGTTCTCACGATAGATATCAGCATTGTCAGAGTAGATGTCATAGATGCTGCCTATCCACTTGTGGTTGAAGATCAGCTCCGTATACAGGCGGAAATACTCCGCCAGGGATGCCTCATCCTCCACCTTCAGCTGCTTGATAGCCGTGTCCACAGCCATCATGTCGTTGTAGAGCTTGTCTGCCCTGTACATTGTACTGTACTCCTCCTTCAATTCCTCATGTAGATCTCAGCCCCGGTGCTTCAGGCGTCTGTTTCCGGGAGCTTGCGGGTCAGATACAGGCCCAGCGCCACTGCCACGATACCGCCTGTGACCTTCGTCACCACCAGGGGTAAAATCATCTCCTGCGCCACACTGGCCGTAAAGCCCAGGTGGTCACCCAGCACGGCGCTGGCAGTCACCATCCATGCAGTGGCGATGATAATGCCGCGCCTCTTCATATCCTTCATCATCACAAAGAGGGACACGGAATTCGCCAGGGAAAAGATCATGGCGCTGGTACTCACAAAGTCCAGCCCCAGCTTCTGCCCCAGTGCGGACAGCGGCTTTTTCAGGAACTTCATCAAAATCGCCAGCACCGGGAAAGTGCCGCTGAGTACAATGGCAATTTCTGCCACCGTGGCCATGCCCTCTTCCACAGGGGCCATGCCTGGAATCAGCACCACGCCGGTGATGGATTCAAATCCGGCGCACGCCAGCCCTACACAGCCCGCCGCGCTCACCAGATAGCCAAAGATCAGGCAGCCCCTGGTCATCTGCCTGGGGATGAATTTCAGTCCCACCGCCAGTAGGATCGAAATGACGGCCACAGGAGCGATGTTGGCCGCCACCAGGGCCAGGGGAAACCCTGCTGACAAGCCGCCGAAGAAGCTCCCGAAGGGGATTGCAATGACGCCCACCAGCAAGCCCCGGACAAAGTCCGGCTGCTGCTCCTTCTTGATAATGCCAAGTCCCACCGGAATGTTAAACACCAGTGTTGCCCCCAACGTGGAAGCCACCAGAAGGCCAGCGATCTCGCCTGCCCTGGGGTCCGCCGCCAACTCCATGGAGAGCTGGTAGCCGCCCATGTCGTTGGCCAGAATCGCCCCCAAAAAGGCGGAGTCCACACCGATGGCGGTAAACAACGGTGCGATAGTGGAGTTGATGCCCTTCTGGATCAATGGGGTCAGGCAGACAATGCCTACCATTCCCATCGTCAGAGGCCCCATCGTTTCATAGCCCTTCTTGAATTCATCTCCCAGGCCGAAGCGGTTGCCGAGGACCTTGTCCACCGCGCCCAGAAGCGCACCGCTGGCCATAATCCACATCACGATCGTATCAAAAGACATGCGTATCCTCAGTTATCAATGATTGTGCGTAGTCTTTGTCCCAGGCGGGACAGTCTATGACTGTCCCGCCCCCCGGCAGTACTGCCGGAAAAACCGGCGCACTTACTTCTTGTAGTAGGTGGGTCGGCCCTTCTCGTCGTGGTCCTTGTCGAAGGTGGGATAGGCGCCGCCGTTGAAGCCGTTGTAGCCCAGGGGATTGCGGAAGCCCAGGGGGTTCTTGCCCACGGGATGGGTCTTCAGCAGCTCCTTGATCAGCTCACTGTAGCCCTCCACAACGGCCTCCACCAGCTTGTCGCCCTTCTCCTTGGTGGCCTTGGTGGGGTTGCCGATGACGCCGTAATCCAGGTCGTCCTTCTCCAGCAGCGCGAAGGTGCCCTCAGCGCCGTAGAACTGCCAGCGGTGAGAGGCCTCGCCGGGAGCCATCTTCCACTTGGGGTCCACCAGGGGCGTGCCGCCGCCGTCGATGGCCAGGTCCATGTGGACCAGGTCGCCGTACAGGGACAGCGCCATGGAGGTCTCTGCCTCGTCGGCGTGCCACATGAAGTCCTCCAGCACGTTCTTGTTGTCCCGCAGGAAGTCATACCAGGTGGAAGCCAGAACGAAGTAGCCCTCCATACCCAGCTTGTGAACGGCGGGGATGAAGCTGGAGTCGGCGCCGTGGGCCACCAGCATGATGAACTTGTTGTAGCCCACATTGGAGGCACTGGCGATGATGTCGTGCAGCAGGGCCATGTTGGTCTCATAGTTCAGGGTGATGGTGCCGGGCATGCCCATGTGCATGTAGGGATGACCGCCGTACATGGGGCAGGGGAGCACGGTGGCGCCGGACTTCTCCGCCACCTTCTTGGCCAGGCAGATAGCGTTGAAGCTGTCCAGGCCGTTGGGGCAGTGCGGGCCGTGCTGCTCAATGGCGCCCAGGGGCAGGATCGCCACGTCGTTGACCTCGTGGGCATACGCGATGTTTACGGGTGCGGTGTTCTGGTCAAAAAACACAGAGTCTCTCTTATACAGCTTGAACTCCGTCTGCTTCTTCATCTCAGCCATGTTTCTCAAATCCTTTCTTTGTTTCCAAAATGTATGTCTCTCTTTATGATTTCCAGTCGGCTTTTGACCAACAAAATCAACTGTTTTACGGCTTCAGCAAAACCTTGATCCGCATCTCCTTTTTCTCCCGGATCATCTGCACCACATCAGCAAGCTCGGACAGGGGCTTGACATGGGTGATGAGGGGCTTCACCTTCAGCTTGCCCTCCGCCATATAGCGCAGGACCGGTCCAAAGGAGTTGGGGCTTGCCAGGGAACCCACCAGCTCTGCGTCCTTCACGATGACGGTATTCATCGCCACGGCGACAGAGGGGCCGCTGTACCAGCTCACCGCCACGATCCGGCCCGTGGGCTTGAGCGCCCGCACGGCCATATCCAGCGCAGCGTTGCTGCCGGAGGTCTCGATCACGATCTCCGGACCGCCCTCCGTCAGCTCCTGCGCCCGTTGGACCACATCCTCCTTGTGGTAGTTGATGGTCTCCTGAATGCCGCAGGAGCGGGCGATGGCCAGCTTCTCATCCCAGCTGCCGGCCATGATGACCTTGCTGGCACCGGCGATGTTCGCAAGCTGTGCCGCCAGCTGTCCGATGGGGCCGTCGCCGATCACCAGCACCTCCGCCCCGGCGGGAATCTTGGCCTTGCTCACCGCGTACATGGCGGTGGCCGCCGGCTCTGCCAGGGCCGCCTCCTCCATGGACACGTTCTCAGGGATCTTGTACACATGCCGCTGGGGCACCGCCACATACTCGGCAAAGACGCCCTGCCGGTTCCGGTAGGAGCCGACCACCTCCCGGTTGGGGCACAGGTTGTAGTGACCCTTCCGGCACTCGTCGCACTCGCCGCACCCCAGGCTCACGTCAGAGGTGATGCGGTCGCCGACCTTGAGGTCCCGAACGTCCCTGCCCACAGCCACGATGGTACCGCTCCACTCATGCCCCGGAATGATGGGATACTTGGTAAAGCCGTTTTTGATGTGGATCATGTCGCCGGTCAGCAGCTCGATATCCGTGGCGCAGAAGCCTGCGTACGCGATCTGCGCCAGCACCTCATTGTCCTTCGGCTCGGGCGTTGCCACCGCAGAATACTCGATGACCTCCGGCTCCATAAAACGAATTGCTTTCATTAAGCCGATTCCTCCATTTGCTGAAATAGTCTTTTGCAGTCCAATGTCTGGGCTTCTCCCTGCCGGAAGCAGACCGGAACGCAGCGCCCGCCCCGCAGGCATTCACAGAACAAGCCGGGATCTCCCCCGTGTTCCGCAAAGGTCCAGCAGTGACACGGCACCGCATACCGGGCGCCCGTCAGCTCCGCCGCTCTGGCGCCCTCCTCCGCATTCATGTTGCCGAACTTCCCGTTGACGGACATGAACACAATCTCCGGCTGGAATTTCGCCACCCCGCAGAACAGCTCCTCATGGAAGGCTGTATCTCCGGAGAAATAGAGCCGGTGCCCACCCATCTCCAGCAAAACCCCGATGGCGTCCGGCGCCATGGTGCCGTGGTCAGCGGTGGCCGCCTCCACCAGCACCCGCCGGTCCCCATAGCGCATCCCCCGATCCAATCGGTGGCAGCGGCTCTTCTCCACTCCCATTTCTGCCAGCACATCCAGGCAGCTGGTGGGGCCGAAAAACTGTGTCTTTGGCGACCGCTCTTTCACTACGGGGATCGCGTCGTAGTCCAGATGATCGAAGTGGGTGTGCGTAATCACATAGTAATCAGGCGCAAAATCCTCCGCCGGCAGCAGCATCGGCGAGAGCCGCTTGAAGCCGCGGATCCGTTCACCGCAGTTCGTCAGGTAAGGATCCACAGCCAATGTGCAGCCGTGTCCATCTTTTAAAAGATAGCCCGCCTGCCCTAGCCAGCAGATCATCAGCTCTCCCTGTGACACTTGTGTCCTGCGGATTTCCTCTGCGAGATTCATCCTACTACCTTTCTCAGTTCCTCAATATAAGCAGCCCTCAAGCCAGGAATACCGCTCGTCAAACTGGACCTTGTACTTCTTCGTATCGCCGGCCAGGCCCCACAGCAGATACGCACGGGTGCCGGGCAGCGCCACCGTGGTATGGTAGCCGGTGGGCAGCGCGACAGCGGTGTTGTTCTCTTCGATCACGTTGACCTCGTCCCAGATCTTCTTGTTCTCGTCCGTCAGATCATAGCCGTGCTGCATGACGCCGCCGCGGCCAGGGCCATCCTCGGTGGAGGTCATCTGGAAGGAGAAGATCTCATCCAGCACGCACTCCTTGCCGGGGCGCTCGTAGTCGTGCCGGTGCGCCGGGAATCCGATCCAGCCGCCGGGCACGGACACGGTCTCGCCCACGATCAGCAGCTTGGTGATGTGGTCGTTGTGCTTGCCGGGCTGGCCGAAGATGAAGCGGTACTTCCGCTTGTAGATGTACTCGCCGGGTTCTCCCTCTTCAATATTTTCAGGCGGGCAGAAATAGGGGGCATTGCCCTCCTCACAATAGGCGGTGAAGACTCTCGCCTCCATGCCCTTCTCGCTGTACAGCTTCACTGTGGCTTTGGGCGGCACATACAGGGCGGTGGGCAGATCGTCATAGACATTGCCGCGCTGGCCCTTGGCGCCGTCCACAACGGTCACGCCCTCATACTCCACCCAGCAGGTCATGTCGCCCTGCTGCAGCACGATGGCCTGCTCCTCACCGGTGACCTTGTACTCCAGCGTCTGGCCGGGGTTGAGAAGGATTCGGCCGAATCCCTCATAGGTCATATCCGAGTTGGCCTTGGAGATCACGCTCTCATAGCCGTTCAGGTCCTGAAAGCGGTATACAGTTGTGTAAGACATTTGCGTCCACTCCTTTTTCCTTGATTTGAATGCAATTATTTCAATACTTCCTTGTTGACGGGATAGGTGACCGGTTTGCCGGTGAGATACTCAGTGATCCCCTGGGCGCTGTCCATAGCCATAGCCCGAAGCGCCCCGTCGCTGAGTGCCGCATTGTGGGGAGAGACGATCACATTCTCCATGGAGAAGAGCGGATTGTCATCAGCCGGCGGCTCCTGCTCAAACACATCCAGGCCAGCCCCGGCGATCTCGCCGGACTTCAGGGCCTCGATCATGGCGGCCTCGTCGATCACGGCACCCCGGGCGGCGTTGATGATGAAGGCGGTGTTCTTCATAGCCTTGAACTGCTCCGCACCCACCAGATGGAAGGTAGAGGGGAACAGAGAGGTGTGGACGATGACGAAATCGGACTTTGCATACAGCTCCTCCGGCGTCGCCATGGTGATCCCCAGTCCCTCGACATCCGCCTGCTTCACATAGGGATCCGTGGCCAGAATGTTCATCTCAAAGCCGGAGAGCTTCTTCACCACCAGCCGGGAGATCTTGCCCATGCCGATGATGCCCACCGTGGCGCCCTTCAGCTCGATGGTCTTGTAGGTGTTGCGCTCTTTGAACTGGCCGGCCCGGGTCAGCTGATCCATCTGCACCGTCCGCTTGGACAGTGCCAGCAGCAGCATCACGATATGCTCCGCCACGGCGTTCAGGTTGGAGAAGGGGGCGTTGACCACCAGGATCCCCTTTTCCGTGGCGTGATCCACCGCGATATTGTCCACGCCCATGCCGTGCTTGGCGACTACCTTCAACGTCGGGATGGCGTCCATGATCTCCGCCGTGATCTTCGCCGAGCGGATCAGGATCGCGGAGCAGCCCTGCGCCTGCCGGATGATCTCGCCGCTCTCCGTGGAAGTGCCCTGCACGACCTCGAAATTCTCCCGGAGATACGCCACCGCATCCGGGTGGATATGCTCGGTCAGAAATACCTTTTCCATGTTTATGTACGCTCCTTCTCAGCCGCGGATCCGGCTGATGGTCTCCTTGCCCCACTTGACGATGATCCCTTCGTCAGAGGAGAGCAGGATGTACTGCACGCCCTTGGCGATCAACGCCTTGGCCGCCTCGGCGGAAGCCGCCGTGGTGCCCACTGCCTTGCCGGCTGCCAGCGTCTTGGCGGTGATGGTGTCGATGGCCGCCTTCACCTCCGGGTCCGTGGTCTTGCCGGGTACACCGTAGGACTGGGACAGGTCCATGGGTCCGATGAAGATGACATCGATGCCGTCCACCTTCAGGACCTCGTCCAGATTCTCCACACAGGTCTTGGTCTCACAGTGGGAGACGATCATCGTGTTGGCATTGGCGGTGTCGATATACTCCTGCACGCCGCAGGTGCCGTAGTCACAAGCCCGCACGCTGGGGGACAGGCCCCGCACGCCCAGGGGGGTATACTTCACATAGGACACCAGGTTCCGGGCCTGCTCCGGGGTATCTACATTGGGCACCTGCACGCCCGCATATCCCAGGTCCAGATTCTGCAGGATCTCCACCTGCTGGTTCTCCCGAACCCGCACAATGGGCGTGATGCCGGCCGCGTCCGCTGCCCGGACGATGTTGCTCAGCTGTTCCCGGTCCACCGCCACATGCTCTGTATCCAGTACGAAGAAGTCGAACCCCGCCAGGGCCAGCAGCTCCGGAACCGCCGGATCCGTCAGCTTCACAAAGGTGCCGATGGCACTTTCCCCATTTTGGATCTTCTTTTTCAAAAGATTTTCGCGCATAACAACATCCCTTTGATTCAGAATTTTCTGCCGTCTAATATAGCAAAACACGTGCCACATCTGTCCATATCACAGAACCGGCGTTTTTTTTGGACAAATGCCAAATACCCGCGTTTTCTTTTTGTGCGTTCAGACAAAACAAATCGTGAGCTTTTGGCTTTCGTCAAACCGTTTTAGCCAGATGTACTCCCTTCTTGCCCTTGTGTGCGTATGCGCATTTTCATATCCGTTGCTGATTTGCGTACGCTTTTCCCGCCCCCCTCCTTTCGGCTGAAAAAACTCCCGGCAGGGGGCGCGGCTGTCAGGCCGCTCCCCTGCCGGGAGCTGCATCCGTGTCAGGCTGCCGGAATGGTGCCTGTCACACTCCTACTTCTCTTTATGCCCTTGCATCTTACGGACAATGGTGGAGGGATCCACTCCCAGAGCCGCAGCGGCCTTGCGGACAGAGCCGCACTGGTCGATGGCATGCTGGATAGCAGCCAACTCCACCCGTTCCACTGTCACCTTCAGCGGCAGGATCTCCCGCATGCCCACGGCGGCGGGTTCCCCGTTCTCCGACCAGAATTTCTTGGGAAGATTTTCCCGCCGAATCTCATCTCCCGGAGTGGTGATCACCAGGTTCTCCAGCACATTTTCCAGCTCCCGGACGTTACCAGGCCAGGGATAGTTTTCAAAAGCGTCGATGGTGTCGGAGAAAATCGTCTTCTGGGTGTGATACTTCTGATTCACCACCGTCAGAAAGTGGTTGAGCAGCGGTACGATGTCCTCCTTCCGCTCCCGCAGGGGCGGAATCTGGACACTGACCACATTCAGACGGTAGTACAGATCCTCCCGGAATTGTCCCTCCCGAACCATCTGCTCCAGATTCTTGTTGGTGGCCGCGATGACCCGGACGTTGATATCGATGGGCTCGGTGCCCCCCACGCGGGTGACCTTCCGCTGCTGGAGCACCCGCAGCAGCTTCACCTGCATGTGCAGCGGAAGATCGCCGATCTCATCCAGAAAGACCGTGCCGCCGTTCGCCGCCTCGAAGAGGCCCTTGTGTCCCCTGTTATCCGCCCCGGTGAATGCGCCCTTCTCATACCCGAACAGCTCGGACTCGATCAGATTCTCCGGAATGGCCCCGCAGTTGACCTGGAGATATGGCATATCCTTTCTGGGACTATTGTTGACCAGAAGCTCGGACACCAGCTCCTTGCCCGTTCCGGACTCCCCAAGGATCAGGACCGTGGCGCCGTCAAAGGTCGCTACACGCTGGGCGAGTTCAACGACCTTTCGGAACGACTCGCTATTTGCAATGATGGTCCCAACGCCCAAACGGATCTTCATATCTTCCAGCTGCTTGTTTTGCCTGCGTATAATTTCTTCTTTATCCCGGAGGCTGGCCTGCATATTGTTCAGAGATGTGATATCCCGCACATTGTTGAATATGTAGCGCACTTCCCCATTTTCACCGAAGATCGGCGTGGCCGTGGCCAGGACCGTCAGCTGCGTATTATAGTTGTAGCAAACCTTAGAGGTCTGCCGCTTCTGCTCAATGGCCTCAAGGCACACAGAGTCGGAAAAGATCTTTTTCTCCAGCAGCTCCTCCGTGCTCTTTCCCATCAGGTCCTCTTTGGTCACCCCCAGTAAAGACGCATTGGCGGAGTTGGCAAAGAGAATCCTGCCGTTCCCATCCGTAATCCATATCCCATCATAAGAGGACTCCAGCATCTCAATCAAGCTCTTCGCGTCAATCATAGTCTCTTTATCTCCTTCCGGTGCTCGCCATTCTATTTCCCTCGTTACTTATTTTACGGTGCTAAATTTGGAAAAGCAACATCGTCTTTCCTAGCACCAGATTTATCATTAGCTAATAATTGACAGGGCTCCTTATCGTTGATAATATAGATAAAGGATATGAAATGCATTATTTTACAACATCTATACCAAAAGAGGTGCTAAATGGCAACTGGGGGGAAATTTGTTACAGCCACTGATGTTGCGAACCGTGCAGGCGTATCGCAATCCACAGTCTCAAGAGTTTTTAATCCGGATAGCCGTTTACTGGTTCGTGATAAAACGCGAAAGAAGGTGCTTGAGGCTGCAGAAGAGCTCGGCTATGTTCCTAATGCCATTGCACAAACCATGGCATCCGGACGGTCCCGCATTATTGGCATCGTAGTTCCAAGTAACTATAATATTTTCCATTATCATATTCTCCAAATTTTAACCAATGTGTTTCAAATGTACGACCTGCGAACAATGGTATTTACTTCAGCGCCGACAGATAATATCAACGATCTCCTGCAGAATCTGTATCAATATCAGGTTGATGGTGTAATTGTCACTTCCGCAGTTCTTGGACAGAATGTCACTGGTTCCTGGACTCGCAAGGGTATGCCCGTAATACTCTTCAACAGTGATCTCCCAGATGCCGAAGTAAGCATGGTACAAAGCAATCATTTTCACAGTGGTGAGCAAATGGCTGAATATCTGACGGCAATGGGGTATCAGCGGTTTGCCTATGTCACAGCAGAAAAAAGCCCACACTTGAATCTCCGCTCTCGTCAAGAGGGGTTTCTCAGTGGGCTAATTGCACACGGAATTGATAAATGCCAGATTATTCCGGCGGCATACAGTTATAAGAGCGGTTGGGAAGCAGGCACCTTCCTCCTCAGTCAGAAAGATGTTCCTGACGCAATCTTTTGCAGTGGCGATATCAACGGATTCGGCGTAATCGACGCCATCCGGCAGCAGACATCTCTGCGTTTGGGATTCGATATCGGAGTCTCTGGATATGACGCTCCCATTATTGGTGATTTTCAGGGATATTCCATGACTGCTCTTGCGCAGCCTACTACGCAGCTTGCCAGAGACGCAGTAGAAATGTTGCTCCAATTGATTGCAGAACCGGAAACACCGAAAAAGAAGATCATTCGCCCCATGAAACTCATTATTCGCACTTCAACTCAAATGAGGAAGCATCAAGCCGAGCAAAATGCATAAATTCCAAGCCTTAAAAACAGCGTTTTTCTCATATTGACAGGTAAGGAGAAAGGGGTATATATTTTATTCCAGAAATGAATGCGCAGTCATTTCCATTGATATCGAGCATATCAATGGAATTATACCGTAATACCAGAGGGGATGATTCGGTATTTTTTTATTTTACAAAATGAATGCGCATTCAAAACATGATAAAGGAGATATCATCATGAGCGTCGTTCCTGAAATCAAAAGTCCTCTGGAAGAGAAAATCGTTGTCAAGCCCATCCTGTGGACCATGTATCATATCCATGCATATCAAGGACCGTGCCGGTATGGCCAGGGTTATGCATTGACGACCGAAGCCGACATGGAAGTTGCCCAAAAAGAATACAATCGCTTCCTTGAGCGCATTCATGAGGCAGTAGATCCGAAAAAGGTTGAGGTCTTGGATGGCTCCCTGCTGCACTGGAACGAAGACTTCGTAATCCATGATAATGTATGGGAAGAGGCTCTGGCCGAAGACGAAAAAGTGGATATCTACCTCGTCTGCGGTTTGCGCATTTCCGGCTACTTTACTGTGGAGTTGGCAAGTCGTACCGCCAAAGCAATCGCCTTTGTCCCCCACGAGGCATCCCACTCTCCCTGTGATGATGTCGACATGAGCGCACATCTTCTGGCAATGGGCCGCAAAGATGTTTATCCCTGCCGCTACATGGACGATTTCGTAAAAGCAGTAGACGTTCTCCGTGTGAAAAAGATCCTGAAGAACCTGAAGATTTTCTTCCCCCTGAAAAATGCACAGCTGACCTTCGGCTGCCAGAGTTCCTATCTGACACTCGATGGTATTACGCAACAGTTTGGCACCCGTTTTTCCCATATCAATGCAGAGCAGGTTTTTGATGAGATTGACGCCTTGACTCCGGAAGAAAAAGCCGAGGCTTCTCACATGGCCGACGAACTAGTATCCTCTGCAAAAGGTGTCCACATGCCGGCAGAATATGTGAAAAATGATATGGAGTTCTATGTTGCAATCAAAAAGCTGATGGCGCACCATGGTTGCAATGCTTTTACCATCCCCTGCTTTGAAGTTTGTGCCACCAGACAGCTCAATGCCCGTAAGTTTACCTTCTGTCTTGCCAAATCTATTTTGACTGAAGATGGTATTCCTGCAGCGTGTGCCGGAGATGTCGGGTCTGTTATCTCCAAAGCCATCTTGATGGCTGTCTCCAACGCGGCTCCATATATGGGTAACACCTTGGTTTGGAATCCGGAAGAAAATGAGGTCCGGACCCTGCATGATGTCCCCACTCGTTATATGAAAGGGTATGACAAGCCTGCTCTTCCTGTGGAACTGGTTTCCTTTGCAATGGATGGTTGGGGCACTACGCTGCGTTATGATTTTGCGCAGGATGTCGGAGAAACCATCACTGCAATCAACCTCAGCCCTGATATGAAGAAAATCATGATCGTCAAAGGCGAGATTACAGGCTGTGACAACTACCTCGTACCGGAGTGCAAACTGGCTGTCCGCTACAAGGTCGCTGATACCAAGCATTTCCACGACTGTCAGAAATATGTGGGACATCATTTCGCTCTTGTTTATGGGGATTATGGTGATCAAATTGCTGAAGCTGCCGAGGCTTTGGGCTTGGAGGTCATGCGCGCATAAGCTTTCCAAACACGGCCTGCCATATACTGGCAGGCCGTTGTCTCAAATTGCCGAGCGGAGGGACAGAATGATATATTTTGACAACAGTGCAACAACATGTGTGGATGCAGAGGTTGCAGATCGCGCCGTAGAAATAATGTGCCGCCAATTTGGCAATCCGTCTTCGCTTCACGGAGTCGGTTCCTCGGCGTACACGGAACTTGGCATTGCGAGAAACCAAATTGCTAAAATGATAGCGGCGAGAACCGGCGATATCTACTTTACTTCAGGCGGCACGGAAAGCAATAATATTGCGGTGCAAGGTGCGGCCCGCGCCCGTCGTTGGGGAAAGCATATTGTAACAACTGCCATTGAACACGATTCCATTTTGAAAGCTTGTGCGTATTTGGAATCGGGCGGATGGCAAGTAACTTATGTAGCGCCAAATCCAGATACGCATCATATTGCTGCGCAGGATATTATTGATGCAGTTCGTGACGATACGGTGCTGGTAAGCGTGATGTTCGTTAATAACGAAACAGGAGAAATTCTTCCTATTAAGGAAATCGTAAATGGGGTGCGAAAGCGAAACCCAAAGACCCTTATTCACTGTGACTGCGTACAGGGGTTTGGAAAGCTCCCTTTCAAACTTCATGTTTATGATGTGGATATGATTTCTGCCAGCGCCCATAAAATTCATGGCCCAAAAGGAATTGGTGCGCTATACCTTCGTCGCCCTGATTTGGTTTTTCCTCTGGAGTTCGGCGGAAGCCAGGAAGGAAAAGTCAATCCCGGAACAGAAAGCGTTCCCCTTGCATGTGCTTTTGGTCTCGCTTCAGACCGTGCCCTATATTCCATGACCTCCAATGCTGAAAAAGTCTCTGACATCAGAAAATATTTATTACAGTTGCTGCTCACTGAATTCCCGACTGTTCACATCAATAGTCCGAAAGATGGTTCTCCCTTTATCTTAAATGTTTCTTTTCCCGGCATTGAATCCCATGAGCTGGTCTCTTTCTTGAGTCTGCACCAGATTTATCTTTCCACAGGATCAGCCTGCACCAAAGGGGCTCCCAGTCATGTGTTAAATGCCATGAATTATTCACCATCTGTCATTCGCGGCGCATTGCGAATTAGTTTTAATAAGCATAACACCAAAGAAGAAGTCGACATGTTCATCCAAACATTGAAACAGTTCCCCGGTTTTTGCGTATGAGCGATTGATTTTGTTGGTCAAAAGCCGACTGGAAATCATAAAGAGAGACA
>OGRT01000909.1_pt1 | contig 27724 bp, 20 predicted proteins | sample 1553581 | NCBI WGS metagenome assembly OGRT01 (sample SAMEA2580113, study PRJEB22360) | human gut metagenome | biome: human gut; feature: human-associated habitat; material: faeces | place: Denmark | collected 2008/2010
GCACTTGACACAAACTCGGCATGCGCAAAAAGCGTGCGCAGAAATGAGAGGAAAGCATGAATAACATGAAAGTGGAATTTGAAGCCCTGCCGGAAAACGAAGGCTTTGCGAGGGTTGCTGTAGCGGCGTTTTTGACGCCCTTAAATCCGACACTGGAGGAGATCGAGGACGTCAAAACTGCCGTTTCGGAGGCAGTTACAAACGCAGTCATCCACGGATATAAGGAGCAGGGAGGAACGATTGAAATTTCCTGTGTGCTGGAAAAGGATCTTTTGAAAATGGAAATCACCGATCAGGGCTGCGGGATCGAAAATGTGGAACAGGCGATGGAGCCGATGTTCACGACGCGCCCGGATCTGGAACGTTCCGGTATGGGATTTTCTTTTATGGAAGCGTTTATGGACTGCCTGGAGGTGGAATCGACCGTGGGGCAGGGGACGCGTGTGATCATGGAAAAGAAACTGGGAAATGCGCCGTGGGTCAGTGATCCGGATCAAGAAGAGGAGTAGCACATGGAAATATCAGTATTGATCGAAAAGGCGCAGGCAGGAGATGCGTCTGCCAGAAAAATACTGATAGAAGAAAATCTGGGACTGGTTCACCATATTGTGAAACGGTTTGCAGGGCGGGGATACGAGGCGGAGGATCTGTTCCAGACCGGAACGATCGGACTGATGAAAGCGATTGATCATTTTGATTTAAGCTACGATGTCAAATTTTCTACATATGCGGTTCCTCTGATTGCAGGAGAGATCCGGCGTTTTCTGCGCGATGATGGACCGGTCAAGGTCAGCCGGTCATTAAAGGATGCGAATTATAAGCTGCGGCAGGAGGCTGCGCGCATTCAGACGCAGGAGGGACGCGACCCGACGCTGCGCGAGCTGTGTGAAAAAACAGGAATCGCCTATGAAGACGCGGTCATGGCGGTCGCTGCAGCCGGGGAGGTTGAATCGCTGTCAAAGCCGGTCTATGAAGGGGATGGGAAAGAGATCGCGCTGATGGATCAGCTTGCGGCACGGTCTGCAGACAACACCTGGGAGGACGCAGAAAAGAACCGGCTGGTAGACCGGATGCTGTTAAAACAGCTTATAGACGAGCTTCCCGAACAGGAAAAAATCCTGATCCGGCTGCGCTACTACGAGGATCAGACGCAGGCCCAGATCGCCAAAAAACTCGGTATCAGCCAGGTGCAGGTTAGCCGGATGGAAAAGAAAATCCTGATCCGCATGCGAGAGCGGTCGGGGGTGTAGGACAGCGATGAGGACTGCATAGCTGTAGAAAGCGCTCGGCGGCAGCGATGGCAGCAGGGCAGTGCGTAGAACCAGCTGGCGGCAGATGGTACGATTTTTGTAGACAGTCCGAAAAAGAAAAAACGTCTGATCTGCATAACTTTTTTTGCCCGGGTGCATACTGTGTGAAACAGGAGGAACATACAGATGCCGAAAGAAGTGCTGTATTTAAAGCTTGAGCAAAACGCAGAGCTGTCCGGTGAAAGCGTGCATATCAGCGATCTTGGAAAATTATATTGTAAAACGCAAAGCGTGCAGAATCGATGCAGAACGCTTCCTGTTTTCCGATTTGAGGAAAAAGATAAGGGGCGCCGGGTGGTTAGCGCGCTTTTTGTGATTTCGCTTTTGCAGCAGGACAATCCGAATCTGGAGGTGGAAAGCATCGGCGCGCCGGAAACGGTGGTGGAGCAGGTAAAAGTCAGTCGTTATCCGGGCTTCTGGCAGGTGTGCAAAATCGTCTTTGTTTGCTGCATCTGCTTTTTTGGCGCAGCGTTTACGATCATGGCGTTTCATAACGACATCGGGATTCGCGAGGTGTTCGGGCAAATTTACGAGCTTTTGACCGGACAGGAGCCGCAGTCGGTTACAGCGCTGGAAATCGCGTATTCGATCGGGCTGGCACTTGGCATTTTGGTGTTTTTCAACCATATCGGTGGGAGGAGGATTACGTCCGATCCGACACCGATCGAAGTGGAAATGCGTAAATATGAAACGGACGTCAATCAGGCATTGACAGAAACTGCAGATCGGGAAAAAAAGACGCTGGACGTCTGAAAGGGGGAAAATTGTGATTTTATCGAAGCTTTTGCCGGTGGTTGTCGGACTGGGCGCAGGCATCCTCGTTTCGGCAGGCGTTTTTACGGTGCTGCTTTCAGTAGGACTTGTGCCACGCTTTGCAGGAAAGACCCACACGGGGGAAAAAATTTTTCTGTACGAGGAAATGGTTGTCTTTGGAACGCTCGTCGGCTGTCTGGCAAGCGTATTTCCGGGCGCAGTAATTTTTTGCAGGGAATGGTTGCAGAAAAGGTTGGAAGCGGGAGCAGCTTTTGAGTGTCTGGTTCTGACGGCGGAAGCCCTGACCGGTCTGTTTGCCGGAATTTTCGTCGGCTGCCTGGCACTTGCAATTGCAGAAATGCTGGACTCCATTCCGATTCTGACGCGTCGGATCGGTTTTCGGCACGGACTCGGGCTGATGGTGATTTCCATTGCGATGGGAAAAGCGGTTGGAAGCCTGTTGTATTTCTGGCATCCTATTTTTCGGTAAAAATTCCGTTATAAACGATGGATCGTGCAGCAGATTCAGATTCGGAAAGGAACAGCTTATGGAAAATTATCAGACAGATCAGTCTTTTCAGAAACAGTATGAAAAATATGTCAAACAGGTGACGCCGACACACAATCTTGCATTGCAGATGCTGCATGCATTTGTGACGGGCGGTGCAATCTGCACGGTAGGACAGATTATTTTGAACGTTGCAAAGTTAAACGGATTGGACGATGCGGCAGCAGGAAGCGTGTGCGCGATTCTGCTTGTTCTGGCGAGCGCACTTCTGACCGGCTTTAACATTTATCCGTCTCTGGTAAAGTGGGGCGGGGCGGGGGCGCTGGTTCCGATTACCGGTTTTGCCAATTCCGTAGCTGCCCCGGCGATTGAATTTCAGAAGGAGGGACAGGTATTCGGAATCGGCTGCAAAATCTTTACGATCGCCGGACCGGTTATTTTGTATGGAATTTTTGTCAGCTGGGTGCTTGGACTGATCGGATGGATCGGTTCGCTTTTATAATTTTCCTGCGAGCAGGAAATCAGGCTGCAAAAATGCTGCGGGTGAATGTTGTTGAAACGATGCCGTTCACCCGCGCCATTCGCAAAATCGCAGCTTCGCTGCTCCCCGCTGCTTCGCAGCTTCTTTTGCTCATGAAATGGCGCTCCCCTCGTGCCTTCTTACAGACTGATTTTCCTGCAAGCAGGAAATCAGGCTGCAAAAAGGCACGGGTGAACTTAGTCGATCACATGGTGCTGCAGCCACTTGCGGGAGTGGAAGCGGAGCATGAAAACGACCGCACGCACGCTCCAGTCTGCGAACATGCCGATCCAAACCGCGATGGGACCGAAGCCACAGAAGCGGCATAAAAAGATGCACAGGCTTACCCGGCACAGCCACATGCTGGCGCAGGAGGTAATCATGGAAAATTTCACATCGCCGGCTGCGCGCATGCCGTAGGCGGGAATAAAGGAAAGCACCCACGAAATCGGTTTGGTGATGGTAATAAATGCGACCATCTGCAGGCAGAGGCGGGCGCTTTCTGCTTCCATGCCGCCGAGGATAGTGACAGGCTTTGCGAGCAGATAGACGACGGCACAGGAGATGAGGATGACGATTTCCGAAAGCCAGGACAGCCTTTTGATGTAATAAATCGCTTCATCTTTCCGTTGTGCACCGATACACTGACCGACGACGGTCATCAGTCCGATGCCGACACCCATGGCGGCGATTCCGTTTAACGCCTCCAGGATACTGGTCATTGCCTGCGCGGCGATGGCAACCGTACCGAGAGTGGAGACGGTTGACTGAATGGCGAGCTTACCGAACTGGAACATGCTGTTCTCAATTCCGGATGGAATACCGATGAATAAAACGCGTTTGATCAAAGACCAGTCCGGACGGATAGAAAAGTAGTTGCGTACATAAATCTGTTCTGCAGGGTTTCTCAGCTGCCAGATCACGACGATCGCACAGAAAATACGGGAAACCAGGGTGGAAATTGCCGCGCCGGCGACGCCCATGCCAAAGACGAAGATCAGGATCGCATTTCCTCCGATATTTAAGAAGTTGGAAAGGATGGAAATCGTCATAGGACCTTTGGTGTTGTTTTGTGCACGCAGAATGGAAGCACCTGCATCGTATAGACCGATGAATGGGAACGACAAAAGCGTGAAGAAAAAGTAAATCTGGGAGTTTGCCATAACGTCCGTGTCTACAGTGCCGAAAATCAGACGAAGCAGCGGGAAACGGAAGATCAGGCATAAAAGCGACAGCGAACAGGAAAGGACGAGCATAACGAAAAGCACCTGCTCTGCGGAACGCTTCGCCTTTTTCAGGTTCTGACTGCCGAGGTACTGGGAGCAGAGGATCGCGCCGCCTGCCGCCAGCGCGGAGAGCGCCTGAATCACTAAAATGTTGATTGCATCAACGAGAGAAACTGCGGAAATTGCAGCGGAGCCGACGTTGCTGACCATCATCGTGTCGGCGGTTCCCATTAGGGAAGACAGAAGCTGCTCGACCATGATGGGGACAAGTAGCGTCCGAAGCTGTTTATTGGTGAAAAGATGTTGTGTTGCTGTTTGTTTTTTTGTGTTCACGAAAAAATCATGCGCCTCCTGAAATATTGGAAAAATCTGCGGAAAATAAAAAACCTTCTGTATCATAGCAGAAAATAAAATGGATGAAAATAGGGAAAACAGCTCATTTTTTACAGAAGAAGAAAGCCTTTTATGCTGTTAGAAAAACCTTAGATGTGGTAAGATGAAAAAGATACTACTGCGGCAGCTTTCCTGGAAAGAGTGCCGGCAGAAATTGGATGAAAAATCCGGAGACATGAGGGATGAGAGATGAGTGAGAAAGTACAACAGACAGAAACCAGAAATGCGCTGCAGCGTTTCCTGAAACGGAAAAACATTATTTTTTCGGCAAAACGTTATGGAATCGACGCGTTGGGCGCGATGGCGCAGGGATTGTTTGCATCGCTTTTGATCGGTACAATTATCGGAACGCTGGGAGAGCAGATCGGAAGTCAGGTGCTGGTGGACGCCGGAGGCTTTGCAAAAAGCGTGGCCGGACCGGCGATGGCAATTTCGATCGGCTATGCACTGCAGGCACCGCAGCTGGTGTTATTTTCCCTGCTTGCAGTCGGGGCGGCAGCCAATTCGCTGGGCGGGGCGGGCGGACCGCTTGCAGTTTTGATCGTTGCGATTGTGGCGGCGGAATGCGGCAAGGCGGTTTCCAAGGAAACGAAGATTGATATTTTAGTCACGCCTCTGGTGACAATCCTTTTCGGAGTGCTGCTGTCGATGTGGTGTGCACCGACAATCGGAGCTGCTGCGAGCGCAGTCGGAAGCCTGATCATGTGGGCGACGGAGCTGCAGCCGTTCTTTATGGGTATTTTGGTATCGGTTATTGTAGGTGTTGCGCTGACGCTGCCGATCAGCTCTGCAGCGATTTGCGCGGCGCTGAACTTAACCGGGCTTGCCGGGGGTGCGGCAGTTGCGGGCTGCTGTGCGCAGATGGTCGGCTTTGCGGCGATGAGTTTCAAAGAAAACAAGTGGAGCGGACTAATTTCCCAGGGATTGGGCACAAGTATGCTGCAGATGGGCAATATCGTAAAAAATCCGCGCATCTGGATTCCACCGACGCTGGCGGCAGCCATCACCGGACCGATTGCGACCTGTCTGTTCCGGCTTCAGATGAACGGACCCGCAGTTTCCTCCGGAATGGGAACCTGCGGACTGGTGGGACAGATCGGCGTTTATACCGGCTGGCTGGAAGAAATTGCAGCGGGCAGTCGGAGTCAGATTACAGCGTTTGACTGGATCGGCATGATCTTGATCTGCTTCGTGCTTCCGGCGGTGCTGAGCCTGGTGTTTGGACAGATTTTAAGAAAAATCGGCTGGATCAAAGAAGATGACCTGAAGCTGTAAAGCATTTGGACAAGAAGGCAGCATTCAGATAAAAGCGTTATCAGAGGAAAGACTGCTGCATTTACGGCAGAAAAGGAGGGTATATGATTTCTGAAAAAAAGAGCGGAGCGCCGTACTTAAACGTCTGGTTCGGCAATTTTTACCGACCGGCGTATGACGATCAGGCGTTTGTCGCAGAGGGGATGGAGCTGTTAAAAAAGCTCGGCTTCAACAGTGTTTTGCTCGATTCCAAGGACTGGGAGGATTTTCGGGAACGCTATGAGGGAAAGCCTGCGAGCCAGTATGTCGGCATGCAGGAGTTTATGATGGAGCAGATCAAAAAGCAGGGGATGAGCCATACATTTCTGGCGATTTATCTGAATGCAGATAACCTGTATCCGAATATTCGCTTTAGCCCGCCGGTGTTCGGGGAATCTGTTGTGACGGCAAAAGGCAATGACGGTCGCTGGTATCGTTATTGGTCGGAGAAAGCGCAGGAGACGATGACGGAGCACGTTTCACAGCTTTTAGAGATGTACGGTGAAAATATGACCCGGATCGAAGTGGACGGGGAAGAAAAAAAACCGCTGTGCAGCATGTGGGACCCGGTCGTTGCACCGAGCTTCGATGAGGATGGAAAAAAGCGCTATCGCAGCTGGCTTGAAAAACGTTATAACGGAGATATTGAAACCTTTAACCGCTTCTACAAAACGGAAGCAAACAGCTTTGAAACGATCGAACCCGAGCAATACTGGTTTGAACTGCGTTATCCTGGAAAAAATGGTTTTTCGGAAAAAGAGCTGGAAGACCGGGATGAAAAATGCCGCGTATGGATGGACAACCAGCGCTGGAAAAGCGACGAGCTGGTGCTTTATTTTGAAGCGATGCAGAAAAAGCTCCATGCACTTGATCCGCAGCTGTATCTGTGCCCGGATTTGAGCCAGTGGGGATATTTTTTGAACGTGGATGGAAGCTTTTTAACCGGTGCAGGGCTTTCTGATCTGTGGGATACGGCGGTGCGAGGCGCTGATTTTTACCGGATTGCCCCGTATGTGGATGCGGCGCATTTTATTTCTGTGCCGGTGCTTCCAAACGGCGACCCGGACTGCTATGTGACAGCATGTCAACACAGCATGATGCGGAATATGAATCGTGGCAGATCCTTTGTCGGCGGCATTTACTGGGGAAGATTTGTTTATAATGACCTATATGCGTGGATTTCTCCGTGTGAGGCGGTCGCCTCGATGGCGGCGTCCGGCGCTTCCGGATATGCGTCTTACGGCATGTGCGGGTTAGACGACGGCGGCGTGTTACACCGGATGCCGGAAGCATTCTGCAGGTCTTTAGAAGAAGGCAATCGCTGGTGGAAAGAGGTTGTTTTGAGGCTCGGAGTGAGAAAAGCTGCAAAGGCAGCAGTGCTGTTCCCGTCTGCGATGGCGCTTGCAGAGACGTTTGACACGGAGCACAATCATGACAGGCGGCTGGATCTTCTGGGCTGGTATAAGGCTCTGGAGGACTGGCAGATCGACGTTGACGTTGTAGATGGCAGCATTTTCAAGGATCAGACAGCAGATCAGTACGAGGTGCTCGTGCTCGCGGCAAACGACTGCTATGCGCTTGACCCGGATTCTGAACTGGAGCAGGGCATTGCAGCATGGGTAAAAAATGGCGGAATGCTGCTGCACGGACCGATGGATTTGCTTGCACAGGCGAGCGTTGGCAGCCGCTGCCTTTCCCATGGAAAGGATGCGTTTGAGTGCAGCGGCGAAAAGGGAATGCTGACCGGAACGCAGTTTGGCAGCTTCGAGGAGGAAAACGCCGACGTGCTCGCAGTCTGGGAAACGGACGAAAAGCCTGCGATTGTCAAGCGCACATTTGGGAAGGGAACCGTTTGCGAAATCGGATTTTTCTACGGCTTTGAATACACCGGCAGAATCGCACCGCACGTTCCGCTGACGCAGCGCAATAACGAGCTGTACCCTTTGACCATGCTGAAAAAAGATCCCGTAGGGATGCTTCTGGAAGAAAAATTCGGCACGACACTGACCCGGAAAAAGGGCGTTGAGCGCGCAGAATTTGAAAACGGTACGGTCATCGTCAACCACAGCTCCTATCCGTGCAGAATCGATGAACCCGGAACACGTTATTTCCAGAATCCCGAGCTATACCAGGATTTGGACAGCAAAATCCTGCTCCCGCATATGGGAGTTTTTATCGAGAGGAAAGTTTGAAAAATGTTTTAAACTTTTCAGAGTGCGCTGTCGCGCGTTGACTTCTCGATGGAAGATCGTTATAATAAAGACCACGGCTTTTGCTGTGGTCTTTATTATCGTATAGGAAACTTCGTTTCCATACGATAAGTAACGCTCTACGAGGATGCGCACTCGGCGCAAGGGTAGATGGCTGCCAAAGCAACTGCGCCTCAGCGCGAGAATGTGCCACGGCACATTCTTTTATCGTATAGGAAACTTCGTTTCCATACGATAAGTAACGCTCCGCGAGGATGCGCACTCGGCGCAAGGGTAGATGGTTGCCGGAGCAACCGCGCCTCGGCGCGAGAATGTGCCAAAGCACATTCTTTTTCAAAAAAAATAGAAAGTTGAGAAATTGATGATAAATAAAAAAACAAAATTTTGTAAAGCTGCAGCGCTTCTGGGCGCGGCTGTTATGATGATTTCTGCGCTGGCAGGCTGCGGAAAAAATACGAAGGTCGTTCTGACGGCGGGTCTGAAAAAGAACGAGGTATTCCGGATTTCGAGTGCGTCTTGTGTGCTGCCGGAGGTGATGGTATATCTGACGAACATGCAGAATCAGTATGAATCCGTCTATGGAAGCCAGATCTGGAACGCTTCCGACGGACAGCTTTCGCTGGAGCAGGAGGAACGGGAACAGGTGTTGACACAGCTGGCGAGAATCAAGGTGATGAATCTGCTCGCCCAGAAAAAAGAAGTGACGCTGGATGATAAGGAAAAGGAGCGTGCGGCAGCGGCGGGCAGGGAATATTTTACTTCCTTGAACAGCGCGGAAGTGACGGCACTCAACGTGACGCAGGATCTGATTACGAAGATGTATGAAGAGTATGCGCTTGCAGAAAAGGTTTATCAGACGATTGTAGAAAATGTCAATCCGGAGGTAAGCGACGATGAAGCGCGCACCATCACGGTAGATATGATCAGGGTCAGCAGTGCTGCCAAAGCTTCCCAGGTGCTTGGTAAGGCAAAGGAAGAGGGTGTGGATTTTGAGACGCTTGCGCAGGCGGAGAGCGAGGACCAAACGGTGACGCAGTCGTTTGGAAAAGGCGAGGTTTCGGAAGCACTGGAAAAGGCGGCGTTTAACCTCGGCAAGGACGAAATCAGCGACGTGGTGGAATCAGACGGAAGTTACTATATTTTAAAATGTATCAGCACGTTCGACGAGGCGCAGACCAAAGCGAATAAGGAAAAAATAGTAAAACAGCGCCAGAGCGAGGCATTCGATACGGAATATACGGCGTTTGAGCAGACATTGGTACGTCAGCTCAACGAGGAACTCTGGAATTCCGTCACGATGATTCATCAGGACGATGTCAAAACTTCCAGCTTTTTTGAAGTATACCAGATGTATTTCCAGCATCAGGAGTGAGCAGGAATAGCCAGGCATTCCGGCAGGACGTCGCGCTTCCGGCTTATGAAAACTGCCCTGTCGGACGCTGCGTTTCAGCTTATGAAAACTGCCCGACAGTGTGCTGAACCCTGTTTATGAAAAATTTAGAATTGCGGGAAACGCGGCAACTATGCGGGCTTTCAAAGAATTATTAGCACTCAGTCAAAATGAGTGCTAATTTTTTATTGACTTTTTGAAACGACAGGACTACACTATGGATAAAGCTTGGAGGAAAGCTTCTCCAGGCATCTGAAAACGAACTGAGAAAGAAAGGATCGTGATATTTCATGGCTGAAAAGCACGGAGCATTATCAATTAACAGCGACAATATTTTTCCGATTATCAAAAAGTGGTTATATTCGGATCATGACATTTTTTACAGAGAGCTGATTTCCAACGGCTGCGATGCCATTACGAAGTTAAAGAAGCTGGATATGATGGGAGAATACGAGCTTCCGGAGGGCTACAAGCCCAGAGTGGATGTTATCGTTGACCCGGATGCAAAGACCATCCGGTTTATCGATAACGGTGTCGGCATGACTGCGGATGAGGTGGAGGAATACATCAACCAGATCGCATTTTCCGGCGCGACAGATTTTATTGCAAAATATAAAGATAAGACAAACGATGACCAGATTATCGGTCATTTCGGTCTGGGCTTCTATTCCGCATTTATGGTAGCAGATGAGGTGCATATCGATACCCTTTCCTGGCAGAAGGATGCAAAGCCGGTTCACTGGGAGTGCGACGGCGGCACAGAATATGACATGCAGGATGGTACCCGCACAGAAGTCGGTACCTGCATTACCCTGTTCTTAAACGAGGACTGCCTGCAGTTCTGCAACGAGTATAAGGCAACCGAAGTGATCAAAAAGTATTGTTCCTTCATGCCTGTGGAAATTTACGTTTCCAGAGCCAATACACCTGAGACACAGACGATTCTTGCGAGTGAGAAGCTCGACAGCGATCATGTGATCGAAGAAGTGAAGAAAGAAAAGGAAGAAGATCCGGATAAGCTCAAAATTACAAAGCGTCCGGAGCTGATCAACGATACTCACCCGCTCTGGACGAAGAACCCCAGTGAATGCACAAAGGAAGAGTACATTGATTTCTACCGCAAGGTATTTATGGATTACAAGGAGCCTCTGTTCTGGATTCATCTGAACATGGATTATCCGTTCAACTTAAAGGGTATCCTTTACTTCCCGAAGATCAACATGGAATACGAATCCATCGAGGGCGTCATCAAGCTGTACAACAATCAGGTATTTATTGCCGATAATATTAAAGAAGTAATCCCGGAATTTTTACTGCTGTTAAAGGGCGTCATTGATTGTCCTGATCTGCCGCTGAACGTGTCCAGAAGCGCGCTGCAGAACGATGGCTTTGTAAAGAAAATTTCCGATTATATTACCAAAAAGGTTGCGGATAAGCTGTCCGGCATGTGCAAGACCCAGAAGGATGAATACGAGAAATACTGGGATGATATCGCTCCGTTCATCAAATTCGGCTGCTTAAAGGACGAAAAATTCTGCGAGAAGATGACGGATTACATCCTCTTCAAGAACCTGGACGGCAAATATATGACCCTGCCCGAGTGCCTGGAAGTTAATAAGACTGACCCGGATGAGACACAGGAGGGTGCTGTGGATGAGAACGGCGAAAAGGTAGAAGCAGAAGTCGTAGAGGACAAGAACGAAGATTCCGCTGAGGAAGAGAAGAAAGACAAGACCATCTACTATGTAACAGATGAAAAACAGCAGAGCCAGTATATCAACATGTTCAAGGCTGCCAAAATGGATGCCGTTATGCTGACCGACCGGATCGACCAGCCCTTTATCTCTCAGTTGGAAGCAAAGAATGAGGGGATTCATTTTGCAAGAATCGATGCTGATTTAACCGATGCATTTAAGGCAAAGACCAGCAAGAAGACGCAGGAAGAATTAAACGCGCAGGCGGAAAAGGTTGAAAAGCTGGTTCAGAAAGCACTGAAAAACGACAAGATCAAGGTAAAGATCGAAAAGCTCAAGAATAAAAAGGTATCCTCTGTTCTGACGGTTTCCGAAGAGAGCAGAAGAATGCAGGATATGATGAAGATGTATGGCGGCGGCATGGATATGAGCATGTTCGGTGCAGAGGGCGAAACCCTGGTATTGAATGCAAACCATCCGCTTGTAACTTACATTACGGAGCACGAAGACGATGCAAACACCAAGATGATCTGCGAACAGCTCTATGATCTGGCGAAGCTCCAGAACGCACCGCTTTCTCCGGAAGCGATGACCAAGTTTGTAGCGCGCTCCAATGACATTATGCTGCTGCTTGCAAAATAATAGAATGCACACACTGAGAGCATTCTATTGTCATGAATAAAAAGACCGCATGTGGGACAGATTCATCCCGCATGCGGTCTTTTTATGCCGTGCCGTTATGTCCCCGGCTCTGCGATACGGCTGACCGCCACATAAATGTTTGAAATCTGATACCAGGTCGGATAATCCACGATTCCGGTTGCCGGGAGGTTGAAGATACGCTGAAAAGCCCGCACCTGTGCAGCGGTCTGGGGACCGAAGATACCGTCGGCAGAGGTTTTCGGGATAGCAGGGTAGTTCTGTGCAATGCGGTTTAACTGCTCCTGCATCTGTCGAACCTTTGTGCCGGATGCACCGATTGTCAGGTCATAACCAGGCCAGGAGGATGGGACGCCGCTGATGGCCTGGGCTGCGTTGATATACATGTCGTTGCCGTAATAGTAGCGGATGATCTCAATCGCGCTGTAGCCCTGATCACCGAGATATTTGGAACCCCACTGGGAGAGACCCTGACAGCTGACGCGATTTCCGTCGCAATAGCTGGTAAAGATCGGCTGCCGCACGCCGGGTCGGGAGAGATAATTTGCAAAAATGGAGTCCACGAGGCGGTCGATGTTGCTGTATATATTTCTGCCGTAGATGAATTTCTGGTCGTAGGCGGTGGAAGAGGTGATGGTAAAGGAATAGCCCTTTGCACGATACCATTCTGTGTATACACGATTCAGGGTAAAGGACTGAATGACGAGGATGTTGGCGTAGATAGTGCTCTCCGGCCAGGTTGCATAGATTTCGGAAGAAGCGACGTTTTTGATATAGTCTTTATAGCGGACATAGTAGTTTGGAGCGCTGGAATCGTCGGGAAGACCGTCGTGGACGATGATATATTCCGGGATGACGACGCGGCTTAAGACGATTTCTCCGGTTTCGGCTTCGGTTTTGATCTCAGCTTCCGGGATTTTGGCAGGGTATTCACCGTAAAGCGTGTGATCCGGGATGAAAATGTCCTGTTCTTCGGGAGTGTCGGAAACTGCGGTGGGTGTCATGGAAACCGGAAGAATGCTGGATTCGTCCGGCAGAATTTCAGCGCCGTTGATACGGACGGGCTCGTAACCGTCCGCTTGTACTTCGATCATATAATCGGTGTATGGCCGCGGATTGGAAGGACTCTGGGAATAGGCGGGATTGGGCGCAGGCAGCAGGACGGACGTTGTCTGTCCGGATTCATCGGTAGTAAGAGTTTCAAGAATCTGTTCCGGGGAAGCACTGTCGGAGATCGTAACAGTAGCGCCCACAACCGGGAAAAAACCGACAGAAGAAGTTACGCAGATCATCAGGGAGCCGGGATAACCGGTTTCTTCTGCTGCAGCACAGGAAAGCTGTGGCATAAAAGTACCTCTCATATCCAGAATATGTGATAATAAGATATGCCGGAGATAGAAAAAAAGATACTGCTGTCTGAACTGCCCGCTACATCATGCGAGCCGCGACAGTCAGACGCAACTAAAAAAATCGCGCCGCAGCGGAAATCGTCAGGCGTCAGGTCGTCAGGCACCTTTCAAAATCTCCGCCGCAGCGCGGTATGTCTTAATCAAGATTCAGACAACGTTTCATTACATAGTTGCAGATCCAGAAAGCAGGAACGCATAGAAGCAGATTTGCGAACAGGGAAATCAGCATAATTGGCCAATAAACGGAGGCAAAATCAGCCATCGGATTCGCAGAAGTCGATTGAAGGATGAACACGCCTGCGGTCGTAGGCGTAGTCAGAAACATCATAGCGGTCGAAAGGATGGTGCTCAGCCCGAGATAACACAGGATGGATGCGAGCACCTTGTGGCTGGAAAACAGTTGTCCCAAAGAGATCGAGGCATAGATGGTAAGCAGGGAAAAGACAGAGCTGATGATCATCACGGGAATTGCCAGAAAGAGTATGGATGGAACAGTGAAAATCGTGTGGTACGACTGGAACATTGTCCGAAGCTCCAACATATCTTCCGGAGAAAAATATGCCATTGTGGGCAGGGCAATCAAGGTGATCAAGGTAATTGCGCCAACCAAAAACAAATCGATCAGATAAAACCAGATGGTTCCGATGGTCAGCTTGGAGACAATCAGCATCCAGGGCTTGACAGGGAGCGTGTGCATCAGATAGCCCTCGTCGGTATAGAGATTTTTATAAAAACGGATAGCAAAATAGATTGTCAGGATCATGGAAAGACCGCTGAGAATCAGGATGCATGCGATGTAAAGTACAAAGTTTCGCACATTGAGATCTATGTCGGCGGTAGCCTGGTCAGCAACGGAGAAGTATACGAGGCTGACGGCGGAAAGCAGCACCGTGATAGTGAGCAAAAGGGCAGGAACTTTAAACGTATCTTTCCATTCATGGAAAATCAGTTTTGTGAGCATGAGAATACCTCCCGGAAATAAGAGTCTACGGACTGATGGCGGGTGTCCCGGATCTCCTCCACGCTGGAAGAGAGAATGATCTGTCCGTCTTTCAGGAAAATAACATCGTCCAGAAGCTGCTCGACGTCCGCAATCAAGTGTGTGGAGAGCAGAATTGACGCATCCTCGCTGTAATCCTGGATAATGGTCTTTAAAATGTAATCACGCGCGGCGGGATCGACGCCGGCGATCGGCTCGTCCAGAATATAGACCCTGGCGCGGCGGCTCATGACCATGATCAGCTGCACCTTTTCACGGGTTCCCTTCGAGAGCGTCTTTAAGGGGCTGGACGGATCGATGTCGAGCTTTTGCAACATTTCCTCCGCCTTTGCAGCGTCAAAGTCTGTATAAAAATCCCTGAAAAAAGAGAGCAGTCCCTTTACCCGGACAGCATCGGGCAGATAGGTGCGCTCCGGCAGATACGAAACGATCGCTTTGGTTTCGGGACCGGGAGCCTGGCCGCAGATGAGAATTTGTCCGGACGAGGGTACCAAAAGTCCGTTGATGAGTTTGATCAGTGTGGATTTGCCGCTGCCGTTGGAGCCTAAAAGCCCGACCATCCTGCCGGGAGCGATTTCGAGGCTGATATGGTCAAGCGCTGTTTTTTTGCCGAAGCGCTTGCTGACGTCCTGCAGGCGGAGCAGGGTATCGGATGTCTGTGTCATGAATTTTCCTCCTTTTTGGCCAAAAGCAGCCGGATACTATCGTCTTTCTGATAGCCGAGATGCTGCATCCGCGTCAGAAACTGACTGATCTGAAGCTCTGCCAGCTCACTGCGCACCTGTTCAATCAAAGCAGTATCTTCGGTGACCGTCCGCCCGCTGGTGCGACGCGTGACAATCAGACCGGTACGCTCCAGCTCGGTGAAGGCTTTCTGCATGGTGTTCGGATTGACGCTTGCCTGTGCAGCGAGGTCGCGGACACTGGGAAGCCGGGAGCCGGGCGGATAGAATCCGGATACGATTTCATGCTTGAGCCGGTCAACAATCTGGGCGTAAATAGGTCTGTCTGAATCAAGTTCCCATGGCATGTGAACACCTCCTTACTTGTATGATTGATTTAATACAATAATACTTAAGCGGAACGCATTTGTCAATCCCTTGCGCGATATTCGGAAATAGGGTAATATAAAAGGTAAGACTATTGGAAATGACCGCCTGATCGGGAGCGTCCCGGCAGGCAAAATTGTGCAGAAAGGGGAACGCAAGTGAGAAGACTGGAAGAGCAGATTCTGACAGAAAAATACCGCAGAATAGAAGGAAAGCTGACGTTTTCTGTCCGGCTGGCAGAGCTGTCTGTTGCGCCGGGGGAAGCTGCGGAGGGCGCGTTTACCATTTTTGCATCACAGGAAGAAATCCCGGCACAGGGCTATGTCCTGACAAAGGATGAGCGGATGGAGTGTAAAACGGAGTGGTTCAACGGCGTGCAGGAGAAAATCGTGTACCGATTTTGTGCAGACGGGCTGCAGGAGGGCGACAGCCTGCAGGGACAGTTCCTGATCATATCGGACTACGGGGAATACACGTTGCCGTGGAAGGTGACGGTGCGCAGAGAGGCGGCAGCAGGAATTGCAGGAAAAGTCTCGACGCTTGCCGGATTTACAGAGCTTGCGCGCACGGACTGGAAAACGGCGGTACAGTTTTTTTACAGCAAACCGTTTGCAGAAATCTGTAAAAAAGAAGGCGAAAAGACCTGGCTTTTGTACCGGGGGCTGTCCGCCGGATACTATAACAGCTCCAACGTCGAGACATTTCTGGAGGAAAACGGCTGCAAGCAGGCACTGACCTTTACTGCTGCCAAACCGGAAATTCAGGTCAAAGACGTACAGGAAACGGTACGGGAAGAGCTGCAGATTTTAAAAAATGGCTGGGGACCGGTCAGCCTGAAGGTACAGACAGAGGACGATTTTTTGTTTCTGGAAAAAAACAGAATCGGGGAGGATGACTTTTTAGGCAATCTCTGTCGCCTGCCGGTTTATATATCGGAAGAAAAGCTCCATGACGGGAAAAATTTCGGGACGGTAACGGTTTCGTGGAGCCGGGGCAGCTTTTTGGTCGGTGTCACAGCGACCCGCCGGAAAACGGGACTGTCTGCGGAAACCGAAAAAAAAAGCCGCCAGAAAAAATATACGATCCGTCTGACAGAGCTTTATTTAAAGCTGCGCGCAAAGCAGATCGACCTGGCAGACTGGCAGGAAAAGGTGCGGGAGTGTGTGGAAGAGCTGGCTGTCCTGGATCGGAAAAGTATCGTGCCAAAGCTTTTTTCCGCACAGCTGTTGTTGACGGAAAACAAAACAGAAGAGGCCGGCTGGATGTTAAAACAGCTGCGCCCGATGCTGGAGGGAGAAAGCCCGGCGGTCGTCAGCTATTATCTGTATCTGACGACACTGTACGATAAGCGCGAGGAGTATGTGAAGCGTGCCGCCGCGCGGGTGGAGGAAATTTATACCCGTTACCCGGAAGAATGGCGGATTGCGTGGCTGATGCTGTTTTTATCCCATGAGATCAACCGGAGCACCTACCGGAAGTGGCAGTTTTTGCAGGAACAGTTCCAGAAAGGCTGCGTAAGCCCGCTGTTGTATCAGGAAGCGGTGCTTTTGCTGAACGCAGATCCGGCGCTTTTGACGGGGCTAGACCCGATTGTGCGCAGGGTTTTAGTTTATGGCGCACGGAAAGGGCTTTTGAATGAAAATCTTTGCGGACAGGCTGCAGAGCTTGCCTGCCGGGAAAAATATTTCGAGCCGGTTTTGTTTGAAATTCTGGAGCGCAGCTGGGAAAAAACGCAGTCCACAGCTATTTTGCAGGCGATCTGTTCGTTATTGATCAAAGGGAACAAATGCGAGCAAAAGTGGCATGTCTGGTATGAAAGAGGTGTGGAAAACAAGCTGCGCGTCACGCGTCTGTATGAATATTATCTGTTGAGCACCGATCTGTCGCTGGATATGGAACCGCCCAAAAGCGTGCTGCTGTATTTTGCCTACCAGTGCAACCTGGACTGGGAATATGCAGCGTGGCTGTATTCGTGCGTGGAGCGATGCAAGACAAAGGACCCGGAGCTTTACATCACCTACAAGCCGGAGATGGACCATTTTCTGCTGGACTGCCTGAATAAGGGAAGAATCAACCGGCATCTGTCCTGGCTGTACCGGGAAAATCTGCCGGCGTCGGCGTTTGACAAAGCGCAGGGGGAGACGATTACTTCGCTGCTTGGAAGCACTGAAGTTGTGTTGAATCGCAAGGAGTGCCGCAAGCTGATCGTCGTTCATCGCAGACTGAAAGGCGAAGAGACTTACTGGCTGCAGGATGGAAAAGCCTGCGTGTCCGTTTACGATCCGGAGGATTTGCTTTTTACGGAAGACGAAGAGCAGAACCGCCGTCCGGTGACGGTTGACAGGAAAGAACTGCTTTCGTTTCAGGATGCGGTTTCCGCCTGGGGAATGGAAGCACTGCGGGAATGGGGCACAGAGAGCATTGCGTTTTTATTGGAAGCGGAAAAAAGAAAGCTTTCGGAACTCGATCAGATCGCCGTTTGGACGAAGCTTTGTACAAACAGACAGCTGGAGGATGTTTACGGGCAGGAGCTTCGCTGCCGGCTGGCGGTGTGGCTGTCCGAACAGGAGAAAAATAAGGAGCTGAACGCCTTTTTGCGGACGCTGTCCAAAGAGCAGATCGCGGAAAAGGACAGGCTCTGCATGGCGCGGCTGATGATTCTGCACGGTTTTTATGACAAAGCATACGAGTGGCTTGCCGGTCAGTGCTTTTCCAAACTTGAGCCGGCGGAGCTGATGCGCCTTTGCAGCAGACTTCTGGCAAAAGAAAGCCATCTCGAAGAAAAGCGTCTGATGCTTCTGTGTGCACAGGCTGCGCTGAATGGAAAATATGACGATCGAATTTTACAGTATCTGGCGGATGCTTACGAGGGAAGCTGCAGCGAGCTGGAAGTGCTTTTGCAGGCGGCAAAAAATTTCGAAATCGACATCTGGAAAATCAACAGGAAGCTGCTGGTTCAGCTATTGTTTACCGGGCAGGATGTGACGGAGCGGATGGATCTTTTGCGGGATTATATCAGTGCGGGCGGCAGTCCGGAGCTGGAAGAGGCATTTTTGTATCGCTGCGCCTATGCAAATGTGATTTTAAAGCAACCGATACACCGATATATGGTGCAGATGATTTTGCGGCTCTGCAGATGGGGTGCAAGGGTAAGCAGGCTGTGCAAAATTGCGGCGCTGCAGTATTACGCCAAAAACAAAGGCATGTTAGAGGAAAAAAACCGCGGTCAGGTGGCTAAAATTATCAGGGAGTTATTTGAAGAAAACTGCCTGCTTCCGGTGCTGCAGCAGTTTGCAGACCTTGTGCCGGAGGTTTGGGAGATTCTGGACAAAACCTTTGTCGTATATGAGGGAGAACCCGAAAAACAGCTGGTTTTGAACTATCGGAGAGTGGAAGGGGAACTGGCGGAAGCACAGTATCATGAAATGGAGCTTCCATGCGTCTGCGACGGCATTTATGCGGCGGGATTTATTCTGTTTCCGGGAGAGCGGCTGCAGTATTATATCACAGTATCCGAAAGACCGGAAAAAATTTTGGAAAATGGCATGTTGCTTGCGCAGGAGGAAGCAGCAGAGGCAATGCAGGGCAGGTACGCATGGCTTTATGAAATGGCACAGGCACAGCTTTTGCAGGAGGATTTATCGGCGCAGAAGGAGCGGACGCAAAACTACCTGTATACCGAGTTTTGTGCAAAACAGCTGTTTGGAATGCTGAAATAGGGAGAAGGAGATATGTTTTTAGAACACAGGGAAAAAGAAGAAAACAAACGGCAGGCAACGGCAGGCTATGATCTGACGGATGCATATGCGCAAATCAGCTATTGTCTGCCGGGAGAACCCTGTCCAAAGACGATCAGCCTGCAGGCGGATCAGGAGCAGTATCTGATTCCGGTGCTGCTGGGACGGTATACCGATCAAGACCTTTGGGTGTACGGACCGAAAGCGCAGGCAGCGGCAGCGACTGGAGAGGTTTTTCTCGCTGACGGACTGCTGACGAAGGCAGCACACCAGGAAATGGTGGAGGTAGGAGGACAGAACTATAGTTCGATTGCACTGCTTTCTCTGTTTTTAAAACGGACGATGTCGCTGCTTGCACCGATCGTGCGCCCGGAACGCCTGCAGGCGCTCGTCTTTTCTGTACCGGAGGTGTCAGTCCCCGTATTGTCAGCGGTGACGGATGCGGTCGGCATGCTCGGTCTGAAAAATACGAGTCTGTTTCTGATCGGACGCGCGGAGAGTTTTTTCTATTATAATATCTGCCAACCCGAAGAGCTCTGGAAACAGGACGTGCTTCTGTGTGATTTTTCCGGCACGTTTCTGCACACGCTTCTGTTTACGGCAAACCGGAAAACATCTCCGGTTGCCTGCTTTGTGGAGGAAGCGGACTGGAAGGAAGTGGCGGCAGGCAGAGAAGATCTGGATCAGTGCTTTTTAGAGACAATGAAAGCGGTGATCGGCGATAGAAATATTAGTTGTGTCTACCTGATTGGCGAAGGCTTTTTGGGAGAATGGTATCAGGAATCGCTGCGGTTTCTATGCCAGGAACGCCGGGTGTTTCTGGGCAACAACCTTTACAGCAAGGGAGCCTGTTATGCGGCGCGTCAGCGTATGACGCCCGGCAGTGTTTCTGAAGACTATGTGTTCCTCGGAAAAGACATGTTAAAGGCGAACATCAGCCTGTATGTGGAAAAGCGCGGACAGGACAGCTGCCAGCCGCTTCTGGATGCCGGGACAAACTGGTACGATGCAAAGGCGGAGATCGACTTCTTACTGGAAGAGGAGAATCGCTTTTCACTGCGGATTACACCGCTAAACGGCGGCGAGATCCGGGATGTGGAGATCGCGCTGACCGGACTTCCACAGCGTCCGGCGCGCACAACGCGTATCCACCTGCAGATCGACATGGCGGATCTGACGACGCTGCGCCTGAACATGGAAGATTTCGGCTTCGGAGAGTTCTTCCCGGCGACGCACCAGTTCTGGGAGAAGACGATTTCGATCGGGCAGCCGGATACTGCGGCAGGCAGCAGCACTGCAGCCCAGGCGTCAGCAGGTGCCGATACGACAGACACTGCAACTGTGGCGTCAGAACAGAGTGCAGCAGGCGCTGATGCAAAATCCGCTGCGCCGCCGGTTTTGGCAGAATCATAGACGAATTTTAGAGGAAAATCATGGGACGTGTATATCTGTGTCTGGGGCAGAACGCAGAATTGCCCTACTATTTTGAAAAAGCAAAAGTACATATCTGGAATATCGAAGAACTGTGCTATTTTATTCGGGAAAACGCATGGATAATGGAGCCGGAGCTGCTGACAAAAGAGCTGATCGACTGGGTTGCGCAGCAGTGCGGTTTGCCAAAGCTTGCGGTGCTGTTAAATGACAGCCTGAAAGAAGAGGACTGTGTGACGGCGTTTGCGGCATGTCTGTTTTCGTATACCGGATACTGTCCGCAGGAGCAGGCGCTGCAGGTGCAGAAAATCCTGCAGACGAATGCGGGAAACAACGAAACCGACCGGGCGAAGGCACGGGGGGATTATTTCCTCGAATCCGGAAAATATTTCCGCGCGCTGCAGGAATATGAGCCGCTGATGAAACAGCTGACCGGCGCAAAGCCGGAGATCGTCGGGAGTGTGTATCATAATGCGGGCTGCGCTTATGCAGGTCTGTTTTTGTTCGATCGGGCGGCTGCCGCGTATGAAAAAGCGTGGAAGCTTCTGCGGGATAAAAGAAGCGCGGCCGGATTTCTGGCGGCAAAACGGATGGGACTGTCTGAGCAGGAATATGTGGATTTTCTGGCGAAAAATCCAGAGCTGTACCAGATTTCGCTTCTGGTGGAGGAACAGCTAAAGGACTGCAGGCAGAAATGGCAGGGTACGCCAGGACAGGCCTTTTGTGCGTCCATGGAGGGGGCTTTGCAAAATGGTTCCGGAGATATTTGCCAAAAGCAGCTGGCAGATAAAATCAAAGAGCTGGAAAAAGAATACCGGGAAGCGGTTTCGTGATACCGGAGTTGTTATCGTAAGATGAGGCAGCCACACGTCAGTGCAGCTGCCTCATCTTTTCTGTAAAAGGAACATAAAAATTCCTGGCGGCTTGTATTTACAGCTTATGAAAAGCCGGTACCCGTTTCTCAAATGTGCAGTAATAAGAGAATCCGCACGCTTTCAGCACGTCAGCCGCGCGGTCGAAATGGCGTCCAATATCCTCCGGGCGGTGTGCATCGGAGCCGACTGTGATGATCTCACCGCCTTTTTTGCGGTACTGACGGATGAATTCGGTGCAGGGATGCTGTTCCTTTAAGCCTTTATCCAGACCGGCGGTGTTGATTTCGATACCTTTGCCGTTGGCGATCAGCGTTTCAATGATGGGGTCAAAAATATCTGCATACTGCCCATAGCAGTAGTTTAAATCCTTTGTTTTGCTGTAACGGATCACATAGTCGATATGTCCGTAAATATCGAAATTGGTAAAGGAGCGGATGGATGTCAGGATTTCATTAAAGTAGGCGCGGTAGCCCTCCTCAGTTGTGATTCCTTCATAATAAGAGGGAAAAGCAGGATCCTGATGCTGTACGACATGGGTGGAGCCGATGATAAAGTCAAAATCATAGGATCTTGCGTAGTCGGAAATTTCTTTGAGGTAATCTGGCTGGAGTCCCAGTTCAACGCCGAATTTAATATTAATCTGTTCCCCGAATTTCTCCCTGGCGCGGAGCAGATCATAGAGATAGGAATCGGTATTTAATAAAAACATGTCTTCGGGACACTCTTCGGAAGCAGGATAGTGCAGGTCCATATGCTCGGTAAAGCATATTTCCTGATAACCGAGTGCGATGGCGCGCGCTGCCATGTCCTGCATGGGCGCTCTGGAGTCTCCGGAAAAGCTGGAGTGCATATGATAGTCTGCTAAAATTGGCATGAAAAACTCCTCCTGTTGGTGTTTGTTGATTTTTCATTCCAAAGTATAGCATAAAAACGACGTATGTTTCCAATATTTTTAATTTTACATCTTGATATTTTGAAACAAATTAGGTAGAATAATTGTGCTGATAAAATTTTGTCAAGCATACTGCCCTTTGATCGGACAGCTTGTCTGACAAAAGAATTTCAAAACATTTTTAGGAGGAAACTAAAATGGCAGTAAAAGTAGCAATTAATGGTTTTGGCCGTATCGGTCGTCTGGCTTTCAGACAGATGTTTGGCGCAGAAGGATTTGAGATCGTTGCAATCAACGACCTGACATCTCCCAAGATGCTGGCTCACTTACTGAAATATGATTCCACTCAGGGCAGATATGCACTGGCTGATAAGGTTGAAGCAGGCGAAGATTCCATCATCGTTGATGGCAAAGAGATCAAGATCTACGCTAAGGCTAACGCAGCAGAGCTTCCTTGGGGCGAGATCGGTGTTGATGTAGTTCTGGAGTGCACCGGCTTCTACACCTCTAAGGCTAAGGCTCAGGCTCATATCGATGCAGGCGCTAAGCACGTTGTTATTTCTGCTCCTGCAGGCAACGATCTGCCTACCATCGTTTACAATGTAAACCATGAGTCCCTTACCAACGAAGATACCATCATCTCCGCTGCATCCTGCACAACCAACTGTCTGGCACCTATGGCTAAGGCTCTGAATGACAACTTCCCGATCCAGTCTGGTATCATGTGCACCATCCACGCTTACACTGGCGATCAGATGACTCTGGATGGCCCTCAGAGAAAAGGCGATCTGAGAAGATCCCGTGCAGCAGCTGTTAACATCGTTCCTAACAGCACTGGCGCAGCTAAGGCAATCGGCCTGGTTATCCCTGAACTGAACGGCAAGCTGATCGGTTCCGCTCAGCGTGTACCTACCCCTACAGGTTCTACCACCATTCTGACTGCAGTTGTTAAGGGCAACCCTACAAAGGAAGCAATCAACGACGCTATGAAGGCTGCTTCTAATGAGTCCTTCGGTTACAACACCGATGAAATCGTATCCAGCGATATCGTTGGCATGAGATATGGTTCTCTGTTCGATGCAACTCAGACCATGGTTCTGCCTATCAACGACGAGCTGTCTGAAGTACAGGTTGTTTCCTGGTACGACAACGAGAACTCCTACACCAGCCAGATGGTTCGTACCATCAAGCACTTCGGCAAACTGCTGAACGCTTAATTGGCGTTAGGCTTTTTCGTATAAGACAAAGGCCATTGGAGGTCCGGTCTGAGAAGGACCGGGCCTCTTTTCATCGTATCGGAAACTTTGTTTCCATACGATAACAGTTAAAATTTCAGGAGGTTCCTATCATGGGCTTAAACAAGAAAACCGTTGATGACATCAACGTAAAAGGCAAAAGAGTTCTGGTAAGATGCGACTTTAACGTTCCGTTAAAGGATGGCGTGATCACAGATGAAACTCGTATCGTTGCAGCGCTTCCTACAATCAAGAAGCTGATCAACGATGGCGGCAAGGTTATCCTTTGCTCTCATCTGGGCAAAGTAAAGAACGGCCCCAACGAAGGCGAGTCTTTAGCTCCTGTAGCAGTAAGACTGTCCGAGAAGCTGGGCAAAGAGGTAAAATTCGTTGCAGATTACAATGTAACCGGCGAAGCAGCTACCAAGGCTGTTGCTGAAATGAAAGACGGCGATGTTGTTCTGCTGCAGAATACCCGTTTCCGCGGCAAAGAAGAGACCAAGAACGGCGAAGAGTTCAGCAAAGAGCTGGCTGATCTGGCTGATGATTATGTATGCGATGCATTCGGTTCTTCTCACAGAGCACATGCATCTGTTGCAGGCGTTACCAAGTTCATCACCGAAAAAGGCGGCTCCAATGTTGTTGGTTATCTGATGCAGAAAGAAATCAACTTCCTGGGCAATGCAGTTGAGAACCCGGTTAGACCTTTCGTAGCGATTCTGGGCGGCGCTAAGGTTGCAGATAAGTTAAACGTTATCTCCAACCTGCTGGAGAAGTGCGACACTCTGATCATCGGCGGCGGTATGGCATTTACTTTCTTAAAGGCTCAGGGTCTTGAGATCGGTAAGTCTCTGGTTGACGAAGAGAAGATCGACTACTGTAAGGAAATGATGGCTAAGGCTGAGAAGCTGGGCAAGAAGCTGATTCTGCCTGTAGACGCAGCTGTAGCTGACGCTTTCCCGAACCCGATCGATGCTGAGATCCCGGTTGACTATGTTGATGTTGAGAATATCCCTGCTGACAAGATTGGCCTGGATATCGGACCGAAATCTGCAGAACTGTTCGCAGAGGCTGCTAAGACAGCTAAGACTGTTGTTTGGAACGGACCTATGGGTGTATTCGAGAACCCTGTTCTGGCAAAAGGTACTATCGCTGTAGCGAAAGCTCTGGCTGAAACAGATGCTACTACCATCATCGGCGGCGGTGACTCCGCAGCAGCTGTAAACCAGCTTGGTTTCGCTGACAAGATGAGCCACATCTCCACCGGCGGCGGCGCTTCCCTGGAATTCCTGGAAGGCAAAGAGCTTCCCGGCGTAGCAGCAGCAGACGACAAAGAGTAAACAAAGGAGACCAATTTATCATGGCAAGAAGAAAGATCGTAGCCGGCAACTGGAAGATGAACATGACTCCCAGCCAGGCTGTAGAACTGTGCAATACTTTAAAAGACCTTGTAAAATCTGATGATGTAGACGTAGTTTACTGCGTACCTGCAATCGACATCGTGCCTGTAGTAGAAGCTGTAAAAGGCACAAACGTTGAAGTTGGCGCAGAGAACATGTACTTCGAAGAAAAGGGTGCTTACACCGGCGAAATCTCTGCAGACATGCTGCTGGATGCTGGCGTAAAATACGTTATCATCGGTCATTCCGAGAGACGTGACTACTTCAAAGAGTGCGACTGCCTGCTGAACAAGAAGGTGAAGAAGGCTCTGGAAAAAGGTCTGATCCCGATCCTTTGCTGCGGCGAGACTCTGGAGCAGAGAGAAATGGGTGTTACCATGGACTGGATCCGTCTGCAGATCAAATCTGATCTGGCTGACGTTACCGCAGATCAGGTTAAGGGCATGGTTATTGCATACGAGCCTATCTGGGCAATCGGTACCGGCAAGACTGCTACCACCGAGCAGGCAGAAGAAGTCTGCAAGGGTATCCGTGAGTGCATCGCTGAGATGTATGATACCGATACTGCAGAAGCTGTTCGTATTCAGTACGGCGGTTCTGTAAATGCCGGCAATGCAGCAGAGCTGTTTGCACAGCCTGATATCGATGGCGGTCTGGTTGGCGGCGCATCTCTGAAGGCTGATTTTGGCAAAATTGTAAATTACAAATAAGCCTGTTCTAACCGTATATTTTAGGCAATAAAACACAACGAAACGCCACTAAATACATCAGAAATTGGAAAATACATCCAATTGAAATGTGTTTGGTGGCGTTTTATAATTATATTACTATCACTTTTAACTATCACTTTTAACCCATTTCCTATTCCTTGTTTTAAAAAGTGATACTTGTAAAAATGGAGGATATAATTATGATTCGAAAAAAGGGAGAGGGCAGTGTACGAAAGATAAACGACAGTGCGTGGGAATGCATCACAACATCCCAGTATCTGAATCCTAAAACCGGCAAGCCGAAACGATTCAAGAGGGTAGCACCGTCCGAAAAAGAAGCCATCGAAAAGGCTAAAATGGCAAAGGATGCTTGGGAAAAAGAATTTATAAGAGGAAAAGATGTAAAGGTAGACCGCAAAAAGACATTTGGCGAATATATGGATGAATTCATTGAGACAGAAGTAAAGCCAGGTTTAACCGCAAGTGGATATCATTCATATATAAGCACAATGAAGAATAATTTTTATCCATTCCCGATTTCAAAATTACAGCTTCACATGTTGAATGTAGTTGAATTTGAAAGTTATTACAACACAATTTTAGCGTTAAAAAGCAAGAAGACGTGCAATCTGCCAAGACAATTATGTTCAAGATGTTGTAAATGGCTCGTAAATAAAAGTCTTTTAAAAGAAAATTATGCCGCTCAAGCAAAAACGAAAAAAGAAGTAGCAGATGAGTATGATCATAAGAGAGAAGAAGAATTAAAAAACAAGAAAGAAGTATTCTCTTACGATGACATTCAAAAGTTCTATCATGCTTACAAAAACAATATAGGACAATATGCAGTTGTAGCATTATTTCTCCTTGAAACCGGAATGAGAGCCGGTGAGTTTGCAGCTTTAAGAAATAGCAACATAGATATAGCGAGAAGAAGAATTGATATTGTGGAAACAAATTCTTTGCGATTCAAAGAGAACGATAAAAATAATGGTGTAGAATACTACACAAAAGTCCCTAAGAACAAAGAATCCCGTTTTGTGATGATGTCTGATTTATGTGTGGAATGTGTCTTATACATGCAAGAACAGACTAAACTGCGTTGCGAAAGCAATCCAAACGATCTGTTGTATCCGGTGTTTTCCAGCGGAAGAATCAGGCAAACGTCTGCTATGGAAGTTGGATTCAAATCGCTATGCGACAAGATTGGCGTAGACAGAGATGTTAGGCTAACTAAGACAGGACAACAAAAAGGATTATGCCTGCATTCTCTTAGGCATACGGCGGATTCAATTGCGAATTCAGCGAAAGGGGCCAACGTTGTAAATACGGCTCTTGCAATGGGACATAAAGCCATCGCGACAGAAAATATATATACGCATCCAACAGAGGAAGCGCTGCGTACCATTACGACGCCATCTCAGGCCGTTTTGGATGGATACAAAAAGGACGAAAACGACAAAAAGGAATCTCTTGACGACGAGAAATTACTGCAAATGTATTTGCAGTTAAAAGAAAAATTCGAACCTAAAACGAATTGATTATTTTGCAATAAAGATGTATAATCATTTTGGACATCCGTGAATCCTAAAATGATTTTGTTACGAAGAAGAGTGGTTTTTATTGCCACTCTTTTTTGTAAAAATCTATAAAATTATATACGATATATAATGTAAAAAGAACGTCAAAATGGAAGAGTATATGCGACAGGCGTAAACTTCTCCATCTAAAATACGCGGAATGCGAAATTGGACAAAAATCTAAAGTAATTAACGTACTAAAATTGCTCATTTGAAATCCAGATTTCATCTATTTATAATCACGAAATGTGCGACACGATGCCAGAATTTACATCAAAGGTTCTGCAAGATATCAAAAATATAGCACCGCAAAAAGAAGGAGTAAGAGATGCTAAATATTTTTTATGGAGATATGAAAGAAGCTGTTCAAAATCCAGCGGGTTATTTTAAATATGGCTATGAAGATGAATGGATTGTAGATCCTTTTGTAAAGAAAATGATTCTGGACGTGG
>OGRT01000913.1_pt1 | contig 27479 bp, 22 predicted proteins | sample 1553581 | NCBI WGS metagenome assembly OGRT01 (sample SAMEA2580113, study PRJEB22360) | human gut metagenome | biome: human gut; feature: human-associated habitat; material: faeces | place: Denmark | collected 2008/2010
GGGGGAGCCGGTGACGGCGGGCGCTGTCATGGTGGACGGCCTCGGCGTGGGCGATGTGGGCAACGTCGTCCTGCGGGACCGTAAGCATCTGTCTGAGGACGGCCTCGTCATCATCGTGGCCACCGTGGACAGCAAGACCGGCAAAGTTCTGGCCGGCCCCGACCTCGTGAGCCGCGGCTTCGTCTATGTGCGGGAGAACGAGAGCCTGATGGATGGCGCCCAGAGCATCGTGGAGACGGCGCTTGACCGCTGCGTGGACGAGCACGTCCGCGACTGGAACAGCGTCAAGACCCGGGTGCGCGAGGCCCTGAGCAGCTATATCTACCGCCGCACCAAGCGCAGCCCCATGATCCTCCCCATCCTGATGGAGGTCTGAGTCTGCCCGCAGGAGGCATAACACTTCATGAAACAAAAACCAAGATGGACTCTTGAAATGCTGACCGCTGCGCTGGCGGTGCTCTGCGCCCTGCTGGTGCTGGTGCTTCTGGTGCAGCGCCCGGCCATCTGGCCAGTGCTGGTGGTGCTGGCGGTGCTGTGGTTCGCCCTGTTCGGAGTGTTCCGCTACCGGGTGCGCAGCTGGGTGGCCCGCTGGGTCTGCGGCGGCAGCTTCGAAAAATCCAAGACGCAGTTCAGCCTCGAGCCGCTGAGCCAGCCTGCCGCCCTCCTTTCGGGGGAGACGGTGCTGTGGTACAACGCCGAGTTCCGCACCCGTCTGATGAAGGGCGAAGCCCTTCTGGTCCCCCGGGTGCAGAAAGTGCTGCCCGGCCTCGACCTGCAGGAGGCACGCAAGGTCAGCGGCCAGCTGCTAAATCTGGCCGACGGCGTGTGGAGCGCTCACAGCTCCACCGTCCCCGGCGAGGCCGAGAGCATGACCCTTCTTGTCCTGAATGAGGAAACGGCCCTCCGCAAAGTGGAGGCCGAATATAAGGCCAGCCGCCCGGGCTATCTGGTCTTCCTCGTGGACGGCTACGACGACGTGTTCAGCGATATGCTGGACAGCGAGCGCGCCCGCCTGCTGGAAGGCATCAACCGGGTGCTGGAAGATATGATCGGCCGCGGCACAGGCTTTTTGCGCCGCGTGGCCAGCGGCCGCTACATCGCTGTGGTGGAAGAGCGCCAGCTGGAGCAGTTCGCCAAGCGAGGCTACGACGTGCTGGACAAGATCCGCGCCCTCGACCCCAGCGTGAACCTCTCCATCTCCATCGGCATCGGACGCGGGGCCAAGACCCTGCGGGAGGCTCAGGACATGGCCGTTCAGGCGCTGGATATGGCGCAGGGGCGCGGCGGCGATCAGGCCGCTGAGATGACCCCGGACGGCTTTACCTTCTACGGCGGTGTCAGCCACGGCGTGGAAAAGCGCAGCAAGGTGCGCAGCCGCATCGTGGCCGACCAGCTGGTCAAGCTCATCAAAGAGGCGGACCATGTGGTCATCATGGGTCACCGGATGAGCGACCTGGACGCCATCGGCTCTGCCGAGGGCGTGCTGCGCATCTGCAAGATCTGCGATGTGCCGGCAGTCATCGCCGTGCGCCGTGACGCCACCCTGGCGGGCAGCCTCATCAACGCCCTCATCGCGGCAGGGCAGGAGGACGACTTCATCGACCCCAAGGGCGCCCTGCCCATCATTTCCCAGAGAACGCTCTGTATCGTCGTGGATACATACCAGCTGGGTCTGGTGGAGAGCCGCGAGATACTGGAAAAATGCGGCAAGGTGGCCGTCATCGACCACCACCGCAAGGGCGTCGGCTTCATCGAGAAGGCCGACCTCGTCTGCCACGAGCCCTATGCATCCTCGGCCAGTGAGCTGGTCACGGAGTTCTTGCAGTATGTAGGCGACCGGGACGATAAGCCCAACCGCATCGAGGCCGAGGGACTGCTCTCCGGCATCATGCTGGACACCCGCGACTTCACCCTCCACACCGGCGTGCGCACCTTCGAGGCCGCTGCGGCCCTCCGCCGCTACGGCGCGGAGACGGAGCACGTGCGTCAGCTCTTTGACGTGAGCATGGTGGAGTACACCACCAAGGCCATGCTGGTATCGGAAGCCCAGATGTACCGGGGCTGCGCCATCACCGTCAGCGGCGAGGTGGCCCCCGAGGCCCGGGTGGCCATCGCTCAGGCGGCCAACGACCTGCTGACCATCCAGAACGTGGAGGCCAGCTTCGTGGCCGTGCAGGTGGGCGGCGGCGTCAACATCTCGGCCCGCAGCCTCGGCGCGGTGAACGTGCAGGTCATCATGGAGTCTCTGGGCGGCGGCGGTCATCAGACCATGGCAGCGGCCCAGCTCAAGCATATCACCCCGGAGGCGGCCCGCAGCCGCATCCAGACGGCCATCGACCAGTACCGGGAGGCCCAGAAAAAGAGCGGCCTCGAGTCGGGATCCGAACAGAAGAAAAAGGATAAACAGTGATGAAACAGTACGATTATCTTATCGTTGGCGCTGGCCTGTACGGCGCGGTATTTGCCCATGAGGCCAAGAAGGCCGGCAAGCGCTGCCTCGTCATCGACAAGCGCGGTCATATCGCAGGCAACATCTACACCGAAGAGGTGGAGGGCATCAACGTCCACCGCTACGGCGCCCACATCTTCCACACCAACAACAAGGCTGTGTGGCAGTACGTCAACCAGTTCGCGGAGTTCAACCGCTACACCAACAGCCCTGTCGCCAACTATCACGGCGAGATCTACAACCTGCCCTTCAATATGAACACCTTCAACAGGATGTGGGGCGTCGTGACCCCCGCCGAGGCGAAGGCGAAGATCGAGCAGCAGCGTGCCGAGGCCGGCATCACGGAGCCGAAGAACCTCGAGGAGCAGGCGCTGTCCCTCGTGGGCCGCGACATCTTCGAGACGCTCGTGAAGGGCTACACCGAGAAGCAGTGGGGCCGCGATTGCAAGGACCTTCCCGCGAGCATCATCAAGCGCCTCCCCTGCCGCTTCACCTACGACAACAACTACTTCAACGACCGCTACCAGGGCATCCCCATGGGCGGCTACACCAAGATGGTCGCCAACATGCTCGAGGGCGTCGAGGTGCGTTGCGGCGTGGAGTACAAAGAACTGATCGCCGCCGAGCCCGATATCGCCGCCAAGACGATCTACTGCGGCCCCATCGACGCGTTCTACGACTTCAAGCTGGGCACGCTGGAGTACCGCAGCCTGCGCTTTGAGACCGAGACGCTCGACGAGCAGGACCACCAGGGCGTGGCCGTGGTCAACTACACCGAGCGCGAGATCCCCTACACGCGCATCATCGAGCACAAGCACTTCGAATTCGGCACGCAGGACAAGACCGTCATCACGCGCGAGTATCCGGCCGACTGGAAGCCCGGCGACGAGCCCTACTACCCCATCAACGACGCCAAGAACGAGGCCCTCTACAAGCAGTACGAGGAACTGGCGGCGCAGGAGGGCGACGTGATCTTCGCCGGTCGCCTGGGCGGCTACAAGTACTACGACATGGACAAAGCCATCGCCGCAGCCTTCGAACTCGTCCGCAACGAGCTGGGCGTGGAGCCCACGGAGGCGTAAGAGTCCAAAACGGGCCTCTGCGCGAGCCGAAACGGCACAAGCAGGCAAGCCAACGCCGGCAGGAGCAATTTCGCCCCTGCCGGCGTTTTAGTATGGAGACGGAATTAGCTGTTTTGTCCATTATCTAGCCGATGATACTGGGAGACACAGTCTGCCACAGAGGCAAAAACCGGAAGTGAGGGGAAAAATCAAAAACGGCCGACCAAACCCCGGTTTTACGCTTCCTCGACCTGCGGTTTTGTTGCAAAAAATCTAGTTGTGCTCGGCAAGTTTCGATTTTTCCCCGCACTTCCGAAAACGACAATAAGAAAACCCACTGTCATTAAGCGAAAACGCGACAAATACCCTTTGGAAAGCAGTCCCTAAAACGCGAAAACCGCCTTTCGGCGGTTCCCACGGACCAAGCCGGACGTACCGTCGCAAGGCCTCATCAAAGATGGACTATAAAGAGAAGCCCTGCCCCGATCAATCCTAAACCGAGAAAACCGTTGCGAATTAAGACCAAGCAACCACGCGTCAGTAAAGTTACATGCGAGCAGAAAAACACCCGCCATTTCGTCTTTTCTCAATTGAGATGCAAGTTTTGACGCGCCGATTCTTACATCCAAACAAAAAAGAGGGCCGACGCATCAACCCTCTTCAGGTGTCGCCCGAAGGCTTCCACCGCAATTGGCTTTAATTTAGCCGATATCCCTTGTTTGTCTACGGGTTCGATCGCGTATATGCCAAAGAATCAAAGAGCAACGCGGGGCCCCGACGCTTGAATCTCGCCGGAGACCCCCATAAAATGTTTGATGTTGGCCCGCTAAGTCAACATCACGCTAGGCTTTAGTTGCCGCTAAAGCCTAGCGAATCTTCAGCTTTGTGGCCTTCGTGGTCGTTCCGATCTTCCTGATCGCACCCGTTGAGCTAATTCGGTACTTCGGAATCTTTACGCGAATTGTCTTCGAAGCCATATATATCACCTCCCTGCTGTTACATCACGCCTTGCTCGCAGACTAGCGATGCTTTGCAATCTGGTGCTTGACCAGAGTCTTCGCAGCCGCGGACTTCGCGGCTTTACTCGTCGAGGAGCTCGCGAGCGTCTTGGCAGCAGCGCCAACCTTGCCTCCATGATGGGTAGGCATATTCTCACCTCCAATCTCGTAGAGTTTGAATCTTGACAGCCCAATCATAACATACTTCATTGCATCACTGTTCAACTAAGTCTTGCTATGTCTCAGACTGTCTCATATAATAACAGCAAGGAGAGGAGCACACATGAAGAGATCAGACATCATCGACTTAATCCGAGCGCATTCGGAACACGACGATATCGCCTTCAACAACGCAGCCACTATTATCGCGAAAGATTTTGAGACGTCTGGACAGCCCGAGCTTGCAAGTTACATCATGGCCCTCATTGCCAGAACGCGCACATTTGTACCGCAAGAAGTCACTGAACAGAAATACGACTTCCTGGAAAAGGTAATCAGCAACAATACCTCGCTACCCCTTCCTCAGGCCATCGCTAACGATATCCAGGGGCTTCTCAATGCACTATCTAAAGATGTGGACATTAACACTGTCCTCTTTTACGGCGCATCGGGAACCGGCAAAACCGAAGCTACAAAACAGATAGCCAGAATACTTGGCTACCAGCTATATGCCGTCGATTTCAACCAAATCATCGATAGCAAGCTCGGAGAAACGGCCAAAAATATCGCGAAAGTCTTCCAAGAAATCCACGATATCGGCGACGGCGCTATTGTCTTGTTCGACGAAATCGATGCTATAGCCCTAGACAGAATTAATCAAAACGACGTCCGTGAAATGGGACGAGCCACAAGTGCGCTCCTAAAAGAGTTCGACAAGCTGAACACGCGATCCGCCATCATCGCAACAACGAACCTGTACGACAAACTTGACCCAGCGCTCGCCAGGCGCTTCGATGTGCAGATCGACTTTAATAGATACACCCATGACGATCTCGTTGATATCGGCGAATCAATCGCAAAGAATCTGACCAAAAACAATCAGACAATCAAAAACGACTCTCGGACCCTAAAAAAGGTGCTGCAGAGTTGCCCGGATCTGCCCTGGCCCGGCACGCTCAAAAACCTCATTAAGACCTCCGTCGCGTTTAGTGACCCACTTAGCCCAAACGACTATCTCCGCAAGCTGTATCAACGTCTCCATGGATATGAACCCGATTCACTAGAGCTGCTTAAATCTCAAGGTTTCACTTTAAGAGAAATGGAAGTTTTGACAGGCATATCACGTAGCACCATTGCACGAACCCTAAAGGAGTAGCTCATGAACAGCCTAATCAGGCTCACCGGCGATTTTCATACGGCAAAAGGCTCGCGACCGGGCCCCGCAACGCTCCCCGCTAAAGGCACGGTTACGGCAGAGAAGATTTCACGCATCCGCAAGAGTCTCGAAACCGTTCTGAGCAAATGGCCCAAAGATGCCATAATCGAAGATATCTTAGTCTCCGTTGAATACCGCCAGATTGTTGCCAAGAGCAATCGAATAAGAGAGATGCTGAATGGCGGAAAAGACCAAGAACCGGAATTGTCCATCCGAGGTGCCCGCTACCTCGATTTTTATGGGAACAACCCAAGGCACCTGATGACCCATTACGTGCCCGAGAAAACTATCCAGTCTACTATTGATAAGCTGCATGAGTGCGAGCGAATAGTATTCGATCATTTTAATGGACTGATGAACGCAGACAAGATGATCGATCTAGTTAAAAACGACGATCTCAAGCAAAAATGGAATCCTGCCATTTCAAACACGCTCACCCGATCGGGCTTTGCGCAACTCATACGCGATTCCTATTACGTCAATGAATTTAGAATGGGCACGCCACCGGCGGCTACCGACGAGAACGCAATCGTTACGCTGTTTGAAACGGAGAGGAACCCACAGGATCTATTTGAGGAGCTGAACATTGATGTACCTGCTGCGAACATCTTAGAGAACAGTGTGCTCCTGACCGAGGCAGAATATCGCACGTTGCTCGAGCGCGCCCCCTACCTTATAGCCATGTCAGTAATTGATCTGTCCAGCTACGCTCCCATGAATGACGAAGACTCGGCCTCCCCCGCTATCAGCAGCCTCCCTGAATATCCCGCTGACGAGCCCATTATCGGCGTAATCGACACTCCATTTGAGGAAAAATACCCACCGTACTTCAGCAACTGGGTGGACTACAGAAGCTGCTTGCCCGATGGTATCAACCCCACTGCAGACGATTATCGACATGGCACCTGCGTTAGCTCCCTAATCGTTGACGTCCAGGCACAAAACCCATCCCTAGACGACCATTGTGGCCACTTTAGGGTTCGCCATTTTGGAGTTGCGACCGCAGGCAAGTTCAGCTCGTTTGCGGTAATGAAACACATTGAGCGCATCGTTGCCGAAAACCAAGACATTAAAGTTTGGAACATCTCTCTGGGATCAATGGAGGAGGTGTCTAGAAACTCCATCTCGCCCGAAGCGGCCCTGCTAGACAAACTGCAGCAAAAATACGACGTTCTCTTCGTTGTTGCTGGCACCAACCAGGATGGAGGTAAGCCCGCCTATCTCGGTTCCCCAGCAGACTCTATTAATGCCCTCGTTGTCAACGCCGTCAATCGAAACAACGAGCCAGCGTCCTACACAAGAAGAGGTCCAGTCTTGAGCTTTCACCACAAACCAGATCTGGCGTATTACGGAGGAGAAAAGAACGATCCAATCACTGCCTGCTGCGGAACCGGGGCCTATCCGGCTGTCGGCACCTCTTATGCAGCTCCGTTAATTGCAAGAAAAGCTGCCTATCTCATTTATAAAATGCACCTGAGCTGTGAACTTACCAAAGCGCTGCTAATCGATGCGGCGTGTGCATGGACAACCCCCGAAGATATTGATCGACTCGGCTACGGCATCGTTCCCGTTCAGATTGAAAAGATCCTCGAAACCAGCAACGACGAAATTCGATTCATGCTCAGCGGCGTGGCTACCGAACGCGAGAATTACAACTTCAACTTTCCTATTCCCGTCTCAGGCGCATCTTACCCGTCCGTAGCGAGGGCGACTCTGTGCTACTTCCCTAAATGCAACAGAAACCAGGGTGTCGACTATACGGATACCGAGCTCGACTTACATTTTGGACGTATCGCAAACGATGGCCGGATCAAGTCGTTACAGCCCAACAACCAAGGCGAGGAAGACTGTACAACCGATGAAGAGAAGGCTCGAAAAAAGCTGCGCAAGTGGGATAACGTCAAGCACATAGCGGAACCGCTAACCAGCCGCAGTAAGCCCAAAAAGGTATATGCCAACCCAATGTGGGGCATGATGATTCGCAAGTCTTCGAGATATCAAAATGGCTCCCATGATTCGCAACGTTTTGGCGTAGTGGTCACCATCCACAATCTAAAAGGCGAGAACCGAATTGATACATTCATGCGACAGTGTTCCGCCATTGGCTGGATAGTCGAACGGGTCGAAATTAATAACGAGCTCAAGATTTACGAGCACAGCCAGGTTGAAGTGGAGTTTGAGTAACTGTTTGGGACAGCAACGGCAAGCAACGCGGAAACGTCGGCGTCCGACAGCCATCTGCGACGTTAAATCGTCCATATTGGCAGAAACGCTATGGACTGATAGCACATCACAAAAGAAAGGTCGTACTGGATGAATTCGATAAAACAATTACGCACGCGACATTTTTTATATTTATAAAAATGAGTCAGATAAAATAGGCTTAGAAAGGAAACGTTTGGAAGAGACTCACTTTGAAATCAAGATACCCTGCGACAACGACGGTTATGTCCTGCTAAGGTGCCCCCATTGCGGAGAATTGTTTAAGCTCACCGCTGAAGATATAGAGTCTGACGAAATCTTTGACATATATTGCCCCTCCTGCGGTCTGACAGCCGACAACTTCCTCACACAAGATGTCATTAGCCTCGCGCTCGCTAAAACAGGCAACTTCGCGATGGACGCAATCGACCAGCAACTTCAGGCTTTCGCGAAAATGAACAGTAATAGCCTTGTTCATTTCGAGGTCAATGCCGATCGCGAAAGGGAGCCGGAGCCACCGATAAGAGCAGCGATTGAGGCTTTGCAAATCACAATGTGTCGTGACTGTGGTCGGAAAGCCAAAATCTCACCCACGCTTATCATGTCAGCTCACACGTGTCCACTTTGCGGAATAGGACAGTTCAATGAACACTAGCAAGACAACACTGAAGAAGCTTCTCTACGAACACAATATCGAGGCAAACGCTCTCCTCAGGGCAAAGTACAGGGACCTCGAAACAGCTATCACAAAATACCTGAACTTCATAGAGAGCACGCCTGCAATCCAGAGCTTCCTGGAAGAAGTGTTGGATAAGCATATGCCAGAAAATTTCAACACATCTGAAAAAATCAAAGAGGTTGGCACCGGCCACGCAACTTTTGGCCCATTCCCTCCTGATTACAAAGGTGAGTCAGCAGTTGCTTACTCTATTCTAAAAACCCTGATCAACGAGCATGCGTGTTACAGTGGCTGCATGCTCTACGCCTATGCTGGAGGCTCAAAGAAGCTAAACGACAAGGCGGAGGCATTTCTCGAAGATGTAGCGGGACGCTTGATCTCTGGAATTAACCGAACACTCACGTTGAAAGGAATCGAAATGGGTCTCGATAGCAACGCGTCGCAGTTCAATTATTTTGGAAACCAGGGCGGTGCCATAGCCTCTATGGCAACTGACAGTGCATTAATCACGGTTGCCCAGACAAACTGCACAATGACCGAAGAACTTGATACGATTCTGAAAAACTTGAAAGAGTCGGCGGGCGACCTCGACGCTGACAGACAACAAGCCGCTTTGGAAGCCGTCGATGCCATAAGTGATGTACTCACCGAAAACGAGCCAAAGTCCTCCATTGTCAAAACAATCATGAACAGTCTCAGGAGCTTTAACGATTGCGCTTCCTTCGCAACAAACGTCATGGCCCTCACAACATTCGTGTTGACATACTTCCCGGGTCTGCTGAGCTAATCGTCAAAGCCGATGAGTATCTGCGCGCTTGAGCATCGCTGATATCGCGCTTGGGCACCGGGGCCGACACTGGCTTCGGCGCTCTTTTGTTGCTAGCGGTCCGACCCGTGGCGCTGCCGCATGTTAGTCTCTCCCATGTCGACCCAGATCGCGTTTGCGCGATCCTGTCCATGGTGGCGTCCGCATGGACGCCACCGCTAAGCCTCGGGTGCCAGTCCTTCTTCTTGAACTGAGCGTAGAAGACAGTCGATGCCGTGCCTCAACTAAATCAGCTACAGCAGCATCAACCTGAACTCGGTATCAGATTTGCCGAGCAGCCATTCGTCGACCACGAGTAGTTCGAACGCCCCGTACTTGCGGGTGAGCTTGGGCTCGCCGTTCGGGCGCTCACGGCCCTCAAGCAAGGAATCCTCGAAGTCGGGCAGTCGGATGTAATAAGACTACGCCCTCCCAGCACAGGCAGAGCTGAACGCTGGGCTTAGAGACGGAGTGGAGCGGACGCGATCGCACTCAGCGACAACACGGTTAGCCGCTTCAGCCTAAGAATCTTCCCTTGCTATAATCCGTAGCCTGAAAATCAATATGCCAAATTAAGATTCAAGAACGAAGCGCTCCGAAGGGCCCAGCGCGACGCAGTCATTTTTAAGGTGTTTCCGCAGTACCGCAAGAAGCATGGCTTAGGACCGCCCATACAAGAATCTCCTGGAGCCAGCCAGAAGCTCATCTGAAACGGATTCGATGATTTTGTCCGCTGCAGACCGGCTAAAGCCCCTTTCCTTCGATGCCATATCAGCAATCCTGCAGAACGCAAACGCATTGAACGCAATAAACTCCGGAAGTGCATCCGAAAAGCGTCCGTTGAAGTACGAGATACATTCTTTAGCCATTTCGCCCATGACGAGATCGGCAAGAGCACCACGCTTACGAACAAGTATCCAGCCAGAGCGGGCGTGGGCCCTCCGTCTATAACAACAGGCCCCTTGGCGATGCCGACCTTGGCTCCATAGAGAGTCAGTGTTCTGAACGATGCCGAACGCGCGTCAATCCGGCACGCGGGCTCGAGGAGACGCTCTTATATTTGCACTAAGGAGCTGGGCACAGACCGAGGCTCGGAACGTATCAACCAACGAGAGGACTCGCCATGCCGAACGACGACATCGTCTACCTACTGAAGTTCGCGTCCAAAGAGGCATACATCAACGACCTGATGGACGGGCGCCTCTATATGAACGCAGCCGGCTTCTACCATGGACTACCCGGAGAGCAGGGCGATCCACTAGAAGCGTCTCTGGCGTACGGCATGGGCATCTACGCCCATTGGCTCTTGCCGATCTACTGCATGTTCACGGTGCGGGAAAGCGACATTGTTGACAACACTGTCGTGATTACCAGGCGAATGATCGATGAGTTCAGATGCGCCGAGGGCTGGATCGGCATCGTGCGGTACGGCTGCTTTGAGCGACTTCTAAATCGAAAGATTGATTCCGGAAATGGCATCTCCCTGCACAGCCCTGTCTTTTACGGCGCTCCTGCTCCAAGCGTGACAGACGAGGCATTCCAAGGCATCCCGTACAACCTCGTCATCAAAGCCCCCAAATACGCGTACCAACGCGAGTATCGAATCATCGGGTCGCAACCGGTCGATTGGCGCCTTAAGTCCGACGAGAACAACCCTGGTCGCAAAACCGAAGAGTATGGTCATGCAGAGCTGGACTTAGGCAGCGGCCTTACGGACTTTTCTTGGAAGGTTACTGCATCGAGTCTTACGGAGGTGAAAGACGGCCTCGTGTTGAAACTGCCATTAACCGCATAACAAGCCGACGAGCGAGCAATCGACCATTCAATAATACCGAGCATGGAATCCCACTCAATGCAGTTGGAACTAACGGAGTCCACCAGGCACGGCGCGGTCTCCATCGCCTCCTGAAAGCAACTCAAGTTCAAGCGAGCAAACTTTCGCGCCACATAGACACGCTAACTCAAAACCGTTGAAACACGGCTTGATCGAGCCTGACGAGAATGGAGCGGTTTCGCCAATTGCTTGCGGACAGCGTCGAGACGGTATGGGATGTCAACCGTATTCCAGATTCTAGGACGCCGGCCCAACCCGCTTCGGATCGGGCTCTACACCAACTTTCTCGACACTACCTGGTCAATCAAACAAGTATTCTGTTCGGGCGGTAAAATGTCGCCGTTAAATTTAACCAACAAAAATAGGGGCATCGACCGACACCAATACCCCTAATGTGAAAACGAAACTATTCCCGTACGCCTCGCTTTATTACTTTCATCACCCTCTTTTTAACAGGGGATAGAGTGCGCCTAATCCTCTCGCCAAATCTCATAGAGGCATATTTCTTTCGGCAATAATCGAGTCCATGCTGCTCCCAATCGGCCCTAAAGGAATTAAAATCATCTGGTTTAGGGGACGGAGCTTGAAGGTTGCGCTGCGTGCACTCATCCAGGCTAACTTCAAAATAATCAAAAGAAGTCAAGATTTCAGCAATCAGATCCTGCCCCTTTTCGGTATTAACTATGATTGAAGAAACGCCAAGCTTGTCTTCGAAATCCGGCTTCACGTTATTTATGTTCCAAAAATCGCCAATTGTGATATCTCCTGGGCGGTTCATACTGGCGAAGGGACACGAATAGCATGAATCTCTCAATAGGTAATTTCCAGTAAAGAGGCGATAGTATTCATCTTCCCAAATGGGATTATGGTAAATGTCACCATTATTGAACTTTATCCAAAGTTCTTGGTTTCTCCAGCCGTATTGTTTATTTCTGAAGCTAATCTTGGAAATCTTTGAGGAATATTTCTTCTCCAAAGCGCGAATATGGTCATCAAAAGAACCGGGGCTTGGAGTACCATGGCAAATAATATCGACCGTCACGAGATTGTCGTAAGGAACTCCAAGATAGCGCTTCAATCCAGCGACTTCGCAAGGTGTTCCCGTAAACAAAACTGTATTGCCGGCTTTCAAATCGCGCTTAACCTCTTGGAAGATACTCCCCTTATAACTCTGCACGTATTTTGAGCCCTGAAACTTCCTAGCGGATTCAATTGAGCTAGCCCTGTCGTGCATCGCACGGTGCACATCATCAAGCCTAACGCCATACACAACGCCGTCAGACCCAAGCACTGCTTTAGCAACTTCAATAAATACCGCACCAGAGCTGCTTTGCGCGCGTTCAGTGTTGTCTTTATTTTTGACTGCGTAGGCAATTTTTGAAAACTTACTGCCCGCTAATCCATCAACCTTAAAAGGACAGACCTTTTGACATAGACCGCACTCTACACACTTTGAACCATCGATCTTGGGAAAGAGGAAGCCTTTCTGGTCCTCTAGCATGGAGATCGCCTGCTTCGGACAAATGTTTAGACATGCCGTGCACCCACAGCACTGTTCAGCCTTTTCAAATAGTTCAACCATTACCTTATTTACCTCCCCAATAGCGAATTTAGCCTATCAACGATGATGTGAAAGCTCTTGTGCTCAAATACGGCATGGAAACCGAGAACGATCGCTAGGCCCAAAACGAGATTGCAGGCTCCATACAAGAGCCATGTCAGAAGACTTCCCGGCCAGGTGCTAAAAATAAAATGTGAGACGATAGCTATTGCCGCCACCATAAACAACATCTCTATCATATTTTTAAAAGTTGGTCCGGCCGAAAGATGCGTTACTGTTTTTGGAATGAAGAAAAGCAAATCGATACAACGGTAGAGGTTGGACAAACAAGAAGCCGCCATTACACCGATCAAACCGAATTGAAAACCAAGAACAACGCCTCCGACAAGCAAAATAGATGCTTGAATGGTACTTTGAATTCTTGTTTCCTTATATAAACCCGCCGCAATAACAAGCATGCCTTGTGGAGTCTTAAGATTGTAGAAAACGCCATTCAAAACGAACAGCAGGGCGAAGTATAGATTCGTATATTCAACATCCGTTACACCATGAGTGTATACGTGAACAAACGGCAGAATAGTTGCAAGCGTTACGCCGTAAACCACACTTGCCATTACATAGTAAAGATATTCAAAATCCCGATACGCCTTCTTAAATGCCTGACTGTCATCCTTGACCAACAACTCTCCGAAACCAGCAGACACACCCGTAGAGAAAACTGACATTATTCCGTTAATACCTGACATGACCATGTTATATACAGAATAAACGCTCACCATTTTAAGGGTCGAGAATAAGGTGATTAATACAGCGGGCGATGCATTTTGCACGGTCTGCACAATTTGGAGGTATAAAGCACTCCAACGCTTATCCATTGCAGCATAGTCTGGCTCAGCGTCATAGCGAATGAATTTATAGTTTAACTTGATGTAAACGAACAAGATCATGCTACGCGCAAATATTGAAAGCAATGCAACGACGCGTAAAGTTAAAATATTAACCCTAAGCATCGACATTACGACAACGATTACAGTGTTTAGAATCGTATATACGATCGATGCAAAAGAAATTACGTAAGTTTTTTGGTCTGCGGTCAGCAAAGCTCTATATTTTGCAAGAGTAAAAAATTCCAAAGCTCCGTTTACGCCAAGAACCAACACGAGAAGAAAAATAGTCTGATGATCCAAGACCTCAGTATGGGTAATCCACGGATAGACTATTGCCAGGATGAAAACCAAGCCAACAAATATGAAGCCTGATTTTATATAGAAATTACGAGCCGCAGTCACGATGCGATTTATCTTGCCATGATCATTTTCAGCGATTGGCTTATAAAGCGAATATACAGCCGCGCTCGAGAGCCCCGCTTCGACCAGATTAAAGTAAGTAATAAACTGGTTGATGGAAGAAATAAGACCGTTAACATCGGATCCATATGCCATCAGTAAAAAGCGGGGGGTGATGAACCCGGCCACCATCGTCACTACTTGCAACAAAGCCGTCGAAGCGGAATTTAATACAAATTTACTCGTTCTTCCCATTCATCTCACTTCTTTAAAGATAAACCCATCGCCGTAGCACATGCATACGCACAGTCCTTAAGCGAAGCAGCTTTTAACCGAAGCAATCTAGCAAAACAATCACGCGCTTTATCACCATCGCAATGCTGATTTGCTATTCGTAGATACAGCCGCGCAAAATGGACAGCAACCAACTTCTGATAGATTGCGTTGTCGCTCTCGGAACAGACGGATGCAATCAAACGTTTCAATAAGCGCTCATGCTCCTCAAACCGTCTCAATTGCATATTTTCATTTTGGAGACCGTCATTTGAATGACTAGAGGGATGAAGAACATATTTGTACAGAACTTTGTCAATGTATCCATATTGATAACCATAGGCCATAGGCAAGAGCAGTTGATAGTTCTGCCCAGCACGGCTTTCATCAATCGACAGAGCAGGATAAGAATCAACAAATGCCGAAGTTTTCATTATGTAAATACCGGGGCAAAAATATACATTTTTACTAATCAACAAGTCCCGAAATAGATTATCGTTCTTGTCAGGAACCCGCTTTAAGAGTCCCAGACTATTACCAGCCTCATCAATATATTCTGCCCACGAAATACCCAAAGCAAAATCGGGATGGGCGGTCATGAACTTGACCTTTGCTGAGATGTTATCTGGGCAGAGGACATCATCGGAATCAGGCCAGATGAAATATTCGCCACGCATGTGCGGAAATGCCAAGTTCAGCGCTTTCGCCTGTCCACCGTTTTCTTGATTCAAGTCAACGAATCGTATGCCCCGACGCTCGAACACTTTTTTATATGAGAGGATCTTATCCTCTGTATTATCAGTTGATCCATCATTAACGATAATCATCTCGTAATTATCGTAATCCTGCTCTAAGACAGATAGGAAGAAAGAATCCAGATAGCCCCCCGCGTTATAAGCTGGAGTAATTATGCTAACCAGCGGATTCATTTAGAATAACCCTCCCAAGGACTTAGATATTTCAAATAAATACCGATTGTTACAGCAAATACCATCAGCTGACAGGCGTAGTAAATCGTGTTGCCCGTCAAGCTATAAATCACGATAAGAACAGTCCAATAAAATGCCGATAGAGTAAATATGTTCGGATCCTTCTTTGCAGAACGGCCTAAACCAAATAGCAAAACTACCAACATACTGATAAACAGCAAGAGTCCAATAATTCCAAGCTCAGCAAGCAGTTGCAGGTAAACGTTATGCGCCTGAAATCGCCAAGGTTCTCCGTAGTATAAGAAGCCCCTACCATTCACGTATGCGTTGAACGATAAGAAACCCCTTCCCACTAACGGAGAGCTTCTGAACATCTCCATTGCATATGTCCAGAAAACTTCTCTACCGCTTAATGGATCTCCGTTGTCAGATAAAAGACGCTCAAACACAAGCGAAACTTGGGGAATAAACGTATAGGCAACTGCCAGAAATGCGAACACTGAAAGTAAGACCGCCATAGCTTTGACCACTCTATGACTTCGAGAGAAAAGCAAAGCGAAAGCGACAATACTGACCAAAGGAATCAAAAATAAGGTGCGTTTACCAGTCATCATCAGCGCACCAAAAACAATTCCGAGCTGAATAATGAATTTTGGATTGAGACCACGGGTAAAAATTTTGGCAAAAAGAACTCCAAGTCCCATGTTGCAGAGGAACGCCGCATCTGCCTTTTCAAATGCTAGCCCGGCAATTGCTATACCATCGACCGACCTTACAACTAAGTTTTTTCCCAAAGACAAGAATGAAAATATAGATCCAAACAAACTTGGGCTTATCAATTCCAAATACATAGAGGCAATAAAAACCCAAAATAACAAGCTAAATAATTTGAAGAAGATGGAATAAAAATAGTCATCGAATTCGAATACAACGAAAACAAGGGCGGCGATTATGTACGGAATGTAATCCTTAAACGCAGAACGATCTCCGGTATAAATAAAACTGATTCCAATTAAGAAAACAAACCCGAAAAATAAGTATTTCAAAGGCGCCCCCCTGCTAAACCCTCTTTTCGAGGCTAACGAGAGAAAGAGCACCGCTGAAATCATGAGAAACGCAATAGACTTCATGAACAAAATGAGACGATTATTAGTAGAAAATACTAATATCAGCAGCAGCAAAGGAATAACATAGTCTTCAATTGGAACTGATGCAATTAATTGTTTATATCTACTCATCAACACAAATACCGTTCAGATAAGACAAGGCACGAGCCTTTTCTTCAGCAATTACCTTGCGAGCTGTACCAAAATCGCGGTATATATCTAAATTACAATCATCCAAAGATTCGACAATGGATTCAGTAAGACCGGTCAGCTTCAACAGATTCTCGGCACGGTCGTTCTTCTTGAAATCCTTTTGCTTTGTTTCTACGTAAAACTGGCGCTCAAAGATGATGGAAAAAGCGGTTCCGTGGAAAGAATTAGTTACAACATAGTCAGCATTCTTGAACAGGCCAAGGAATTCCTGTACCGAAGTGTCCATTCCACCGCAAAAATCGCGGTTCTTCAACCTGTCAATATAATCTTGGCCTATGTTTACAATCTTCTTGCCTGTCTTTTTAGCTAACAACCTTGCAAAATCATTAATGACATTCGACTTGTTGAGGCGATAGATGAGGATATAGTTATCGAAGTCAGGGTCTTTAGCGAGCCGCGACCACTCTGCCGCATCAAGTAAAAATACAGGATCGACATGCAACTCACTATCTTTGCCCGCAAGCTCGCGGACCATTTTTTTACCGGACTCCTCACGAACCGAAATATGATTAAACCGAGATAACAGTCGAGCATATTCCGCCCGATACTCAACCGGAATATCGCTAATACCGAACGATGCAGCATATGAATTAATCTTCTGCTCGTCATCAACAAATGATAGGAAGTAATTCTTATCAAAATCAGAACAGGCATAATTAAACACCTGGTCACTACCGGTAATAAAAATGTCGTATCGCTCGTTCGACTGATTAATGGTTGCCGAATCATACACTGGACTCAACTTCATGTTTTCATTTACCAACGAACGAAAACTCTTCATTTTTCTCTTTGCAGGGAAGTAATTCATAAAACTACGGATATTTTGTTTAACTGATTTGGTCGAGAAGCCACCGATCAGGCTATACAGCTCCTCCATATGATCACAGCGATAATCGATAACTTCCGAATCGAAGCCCAATCCCTTTAAGGCTTTTTGCAAAGCATAAGTCTGCAAAGCGGCTCCATAGTTAATGGCACGATGAAACGTAATGACTCCAACTTTCATAATTATCCTTTCAGGGCAATTAGATTGAATACAGCTGAAATTAATCGAGGTTTTCTTGTTAACAGCAACTTATAAATTGCTGCATTAATTAAGTTCGACGGCTGATAGGCCAACAAACAGTTGTATAGCTTTTCATCATTTACAAGGGCATTGAAAAAAGCCGTACTGCCAGCACCACAAGGAGCGCGCCTCAAAGAAAATCTAAGCGACGCAAATGCTCTGCCTGCATTTCTCTTACGGAAATCGAATCTATCCAGTCTCCGATAAAACTCATCCGCAAGAACTTGGCTTAGAGCATTTATCCTTTTAAGAACATCGTCATTCACGCGTTTTGAATAAGACTTGTCGCTAACGTGGTATTCGTACAAACAATTGGGAACGACGCTGACCCTCGAAGAAAAAGCGAGAGCTCTAAGCTTAAAAACTAGATCCTCAGAATAGACGTCTCTTTCTGACGGAAACTGAACATCGTTCTCCTCAATCAGAAGCCGACGATAAACCGAATCCCAAACAGCAATACAGCCTGCACTATCATCATGGCCTGGTGTGGATACCAAATCCGCCATGTACCTATCAATTTCGTCTTTACTGCGCAGTTCCATTAACCCAGCTGGATGACTCTCAACAACCGCGCCATTCAATAAATCACAGTAACCGCCAACAACGATGTCGCTGCCGGCATCTTTTGCCTTACGCAGCAACGTTTCATACATTGCTTTCGTACAGGTATCATCTGAATCGACAAAAGCAACGTACTCTCCTGTCGCTAAATCTAAACCATAATTGCGAGCAATTCCCTGGCCCGCATTTTCTTTTGTGAAAACCCTGATGCGATTGTCCTTGGATGCAAGCTTTTCGCATTTCTCAAGACTATCGTCTGTGGACCCATCATCGATTAGCAAAATCTCCAAGTCATCAATGGTTTGCGAAGTTAGAGAGCCGACACATTCCTCAATTGTCGCGGATGAGTTGTATATGGGAACCACTATGCTTAAAAGGGGATTAGCCACAATGCCTTCCTCACTATCCTAGCTACAGTCGTCGCAAACCAGAGCGCCATAAAAAGATTCAGTTCCATTGGATTGACTTGGAAATTCTTGCTTCCATGAAAGCTTGAACAGTCGAGTGGCACTTTTAAGCGAGCTCCATTCCATTTGCTCAAAAGGCTTGTCCAGCAGCGAGATAAGATCGTCGCATCGAGGATTATTTGGTTCAATCGATGCAAACGCAGCGGCAATCGAGGGGTCGTGACGCTGGGCCAAAACGATGAGGTAATCAGTTAAAAGGTAATCGATCAATTCATCGCACTTGCGCCAATACTCTAAGTAATAATCCCTCAAGGTGGCGAATACTCGTCGATGACCTTCGTCGCACCCAAGCGAGTAATTAGCAAACATGCCGCAGGCGACCGAGGCATGCAGATAATCAGGTCGCTTAATAGACCAAACCGGCAAATCAAAGTAAACTGCAACTGGACCCGCACAGAAGAAAGTGGCATCGAGCCATAGTCCACCATGCTCCGCCAATAACGAGAGCCTCAACAGATCGGATAAATGCGTCCGCGACATAACGCCGGCACTAACCTTCTCGAGCACCCAATCTGGGATATGGGCATAATCGGAAAGGTTCTCTTCAGTGACAACAATGACCTCGTGGTCGCCAGCATTACGGCGCACGGAGTCGATGCACGCCCTCACGATCTCGGGTGCGTTCTCCTCGCCCTGCCACCAGCACATCCAGATCTTTCCCTCGAGGGCGGGATCGGACGGCGGCAATGGTGCGCCATAGTCATATGACTCGAAGAAATCGCCGAAGCGGTTCTCGAGGTATTTGAGAACGGTCTCATGCTTGCGCAGCAACCGCTCCTTTACCGCAGGCGGTTCCTTGTACCCGTTGCGGCTCATGACCTGGATGTCGAGCTTCGCCCGAAACGTGTTGATCGCCTCGGGCCACGACGTGGCCCTAGCGATTCGGAACGTGGCACCGATCTCCTCACAGGAGCGGTGCACGATCCTCTTGATACTGTTATGGCCGTTAGCCATCGATTGACTCCTTATATAGGTTCACGAGATCGCTCATAAACTTCTCGCGCGAGCAGTTTTCCATGACATAGGAGCGGCAGTCTTGCTGCAACCTCGCGTAAACGGGCTGTTCCAAGAACGCACTCACACCACGCGAAATGGCATCTGCCATCGACTGAACATCCCCGGGATCGCAAATGAATCCCGTTTTCCCTTCATCGACCAACTCGGGGATTCCCCCGATATCCGTTCCGACGACAGGAGTACCGGCAGCGAAAGCCTCCACGATCGAGTACGGCATGTTCTCCCGCCATCTCGAACTCGCGATGGCGAGAGACGCCCTCTCCACATACGCTTGCAGTGCCCCACCGGTCTGATAGCCGACGAACTCGATGCGAGATGCACAGCCCAACGAAGACGCGAGCGCCTTGAAATCGGCGAAATCCGGACCGTCGCCGACTACAACCAAGCGCATGTTCTGCGGAAGGCTCGGCAAGGCGGCATCGAAGGCCCTCAGCAGCGTGTCGACGCCCTTCTCGACAGAGAGCCGTCCGAAGAACAGGAGGTAGGGGTTCTCCCTGTCGGTCGCATCCGCCCCGGCATTCGCCGCGCGGTCGAGGATCGCGTCGTCGGCGAAGTTCTGCAGGAAGACGACCTTGCCCTCGGACCAGCCGCCCTCGATGAGCTTGGAGCGCATGAACCTGGAAGGGGCAATTACTTTGTCGATCCACTGGTTTGACTTATGGGCCCTGTTGAAGGATGCCTCCATCGCCGCCAGCGCACTCTTCGCGCGCGAGCCCTTTACGCAACGGCGCTCGATGCAGTGGCGGTAGTGTCCGTCCTCGAGACATGCGTCGCAGACCCGCCCGTCACCGTCGAGCATGAGGTATCCGGGGCAGACGGTCACGTAATCGTGGGCCGTGTAGAAGACAGGGACCTTGTTCTCCCTCAGGTAGGGGGCGTCGAGAATGGACAGCGTGATCTGCCTATGCACGTTGTTGAGGTGGACGACATCAGGGCGGAACTCCTCGCAGAGGGCCTGGAAGTTGCGCTTCGCCTCGGGCGAGTAGATCAGCGCCATGCCGTCGCGTGCCGCCTTGAGCGGGTTCTTAACGTTGTTGTACTCTCGCTGCGTTACGAAGTACTTGTCCCACCTGCACGGCAGGTTGTCAGGGTGCCTCATCGAGAAATAGGCCACCTCGTGCCCCATGCGCTCAAGCTCGGATCCGACGGTGAGGTAATAGGTCTCCGCACCGCCCTTGCGGTAGTGGAACTTGTTGACGAGAAGGATCCTCATCGGACATCACCCCCGTAGACGGCAAGGGTCCGCTCGACGACGGAATCCCAGTTGTAGGTTTTCTCGACGTGAGCCTTGGCGGCGGCGCCGAGGACCCTCCCGCGGTCGCTGTCAGCGAGTAGGTCTCGCAGCGCGGCCCGCAGAGAATCGGCACTCCCCTTCTCGAACGTCACGCCGTTGCCCGCGAGGACGTCCGCGCACTCGGGAATGTCGCTCGTCACGCAGCAGCGCCCATAGGCCATGGCCTCCAGCAGGCTCATGGGCATGCCCTCCACGTCGGAGGGCAGCACGTAGGCATAGCAGTTGGAATACAGCTCCTCCAGGGGCTCGCCGTTGACGAACCCGGTGAAGAGGACGCGCGGGTCGCCCTGCGCAGCCACGCGCAGCGAAGCCTCGTACTCGGAGGTGTCCGAACCGCCACCGGCGATGACGAGTCTCTTGTCCGTATCGAGTTTCTTGAAGGCCTCGATCAGGAGCTCGGGGCGCTTCTCTGGGACGAGCCTTCCCAGGTACAGCAGGTAGGAGCCCTCGTCGAGCCCCCACTTCTCCTTAATCTGATTAGCCGGCCTCGGCTGCTTTGGCTCGATACCGTTGGGGATGAACGTCGCCGTGCGGCCGTAGGCGCCCTCGAAGTAGGACTGGGCCGATTTGGACAGGACGATGAGGCCGTCGACCTTGGTGGCGGCCGCCCTCTCCCCCATCTTGATGTACGTGCTGGCGAGCTTTCCCCACTTGGCGCGCTGCCAGTCCAGGCCATGGATGGTGGCGACGGTCCGGATGCCGGCATGTTTCGCCAAAGGCAGCGGCACGCAGGGGCCCTCGGCGTGGTAGTGGATCACGTCGGGCCCGTCCTTGATGGCGGCCAGGGTGGCGAAACACGAGGAGCTCAATGCGGCGAGCCCCTTTTTGTCGATTGTCTTCACGGGAACGACGCGCACGCCGTCGACCATGCGCTCGCGGCCATCCGCGGCGTCGCCGGTCATGACGTCCGCGCCGGAGCGGTCGTAGCAGGTGACCTCGTGGCCGAGCGCCGCCATGCGGCGGGCGAGCTCGGTAACGACGACCTCCACGCCGCCCTCGCGGGAGCCGTATCTCTTATGTCCGATCATCGCGATGCGCATCTAGCACGCACCCTTGCCAGTGAAGACCTCGATCACCGTGAGGACGACGATCTTGAGGTCGGTGATGACGCCTCGGTTGGCGATGTACTCCAGGTCTCGGCGGACCATGCCGTCGAACCCGGTCGAGTTGCGCTCCGTCACCTGCCACCAGCCGGTTATCCCGGGCTTCACGGCCAAGCGCTGCAGGTCGTACTCGCTATACTCGGCCACCTCGTTGGGCAGCGGCGGTCGCGGGCCCACGACGGACATCTGGCCCAGGAACACGTTGGCGAACTGCGGGAACTCGTCGATGGAGTGCTTGCGGATGAACTTGCCGATCTTGGTGACGCGCGGGTCGTCCCTCATCTTGAACATGGCTCCGGCAATCTCGTTCTGCTGCTTGAGCTCGGCGAGGCGCTCGTCGGCGTCTTTGTACATGGAGCGGAACTTCCACATACGGAAGGTCGACAGACTGCCGTCGCGATGGGTCTGGCCCACGCGGATCTGGCTGTAGAACGGGTTGCCCTCGCTCTCCAGGCGGATGGCCGCGGCCAGCACCAGGCTGGGTATGGCGATGACTACCAGCACGCAGCCGCTGAACACGATGTCGAACGCGCGCTTTACGGCCCTGTAGCCCAGGCGCGTGCGGTCCCAGTCCTTCACGGCCTGGATGGCCTTGTAGCGCATGGTCACGTCACCACCGCTCATGGCCTGCGCAACAAGCGCGGCCCCCACCGGCACGTTTTTCCCTGTCGCTTCTTTGCTAGTCAAGTTCAAATCCACGTCCCTGTTCCCAGGAATCCCCCAATCGATGAATTCAAATTGCGAATGAATTGCCAGTGCGACGTCCCCTTACGTCTTACTGGGCACGTCCAGCGGAAGCAGCTCCCTAAAAGCGGAGTCACCTTCGCCCACGTCTACCAGGCACCAGCGCTTATGACGGTCGATCTTCTTTACACGGGCCTCTTGCCCCACCAAGGGTCCCTGCTCTATGTGCAGCACGCCGTCTTCTATGCGGGCTACGCTGTTGCGCACCACGCCTTCGTCGTCGAGCACGCTGCGGTACCAGTCCTGCGCATCGTCCGGCATGGACGCATAGGCCCGCTCCCTGCTGCCGGCAATGCGGCAGCCAAAGCTCAACTGGGCCAAAGCCTTGTCGAGCGCGGCGGCATCGCGCGTGGCGACGAAGAAATATTCCTTGTACATGGGTTTGGTTTGGAGCGGCCAGGCGCCGTCCCGCTTAAACCAGAACTCCTTTTGCATCACAAAAGCGTCCTGCATCAGCTCGTGCGGGATAATGCGGCGGACCTTTTCGCAGGTCTCGCGCTCTTTTCCATGGGGGGTGTGGACCAGATACCAGCGGACGCGGCCGTGCTGGCTGTTGGTAATAGCGCCGTTAAAGGCACCGGGCAGCTGCTCTTGGCGCCGCATTGTCTGTTCCATCTCTCGCCCCCTTAACTTGCATCCGCGACACACGCGGGCGCAGGGGCGTTAAGAACAGGCTTCTCGCTCGCAGCTAGGCGCAGTCGCAAAAGTACAGGTTTTTGTATCTTTCGACGTTGCTCATTATACGAGCAAACTGCTCGCGTTTTCCCAGATTGCACAAAATGCGCCGCGAATGGGTGCATCTCCATACGCCTCTACAAAAACCTGTACCTTTTTGCACAACAAAAAAGCCGCTCTAACCAGCGGCTTTTCTTCTATAGTCAACAAAAAAGGCGACCGCCCGCGAGGACGATCGCCTTTATTAATTCTTGAATAGTTTGTGCTAGGCGCGAGTCTTGATCTCCTCGAGCACCTTGGCCACAAACTCGTCAATACTCATCTGAACGGTCTCGTTGGAGCGATCGCGGACGGAGATGTTGCCGGCCTCGACCTCCTTCTCGCCCAGGATGAGCATGTAGGGCACGCGGTCGATGCTGCGGGCCTCGCGGATCTTATAGCCGATCTTCTCGTCGCGGTCGTCACAGACCACGCGAATGCCAGCCTCCTCCAGCTTGGCGCACACCTCGTGGGCGTAGTCGCGGCTCTTCTCGGAAACGGGAAGCGCCTTGACCTGCACGGGGGCCAGCCAGGTGGGGAACTTGCCCGCAAAGTGCTCAATCAGAATGCCGATGAAGCGCTCAATGGAGCCAAAGCATACGCGGTGCAGCATGATGGGGCGCTTCTTGGTGCCGTCGGCGTCCACGTACTCCAGATCAAAGTTGAGCGGCATCTGGAAGTCGAGCTGCACGGTACCGCACTGCCAGGTACGACCGAGCGAGTCCTCCAGATGGAAGTCGATCTTGGGGCCGTAGAAGGCGCCGTCACCCTCGTTGACCTCGTAGTCCATGCCCAGCTTCTCCAGAGCGGTGCGCAAGCCCTCCTCGGCGCGAGCCCAATCCTCGTCCGAACCCATGGAGTCCTCGGGGCGGGTGGAAAGCTCAACGTGGTACTTAAAGCCAAACTTCTGGTACACGGAGTCGATGAGGTTGACCACGCCCACGATCTCGTCGGTCAGCTGGTCAGGGCGCACAAACAGGTGGGCGTCGTCCTGGTTAAAGCAGCGCACGCGGAACAGGCCGTGGAGGGCGCCGCGCAGCTCGTGGCGGTGCACCAGGCCAATCTCGCCGGCGCGGATGGGCAGCTCGCGGTAAGAGTGCGGCTTGGAGGCGTACACCAGCACGCCGCCCGGGCAGTTCATGGGCTTAATGCAGTACTCTTCGTCGTCGATGACGGTGGAGTACATGTTGTCCTTGTAGTGGTCCCAGTGGCCCGAGGTCTTCCACAGCTGCTTGTTCATGATGAGCGGCGTGGAGATCTCTACGTAGCCGGCCTTGTGGTGGATCTCGCGCCAGTAGTCCAGCAGCGTGTTCTTAAGGATCATGCCGTTGGGCAGGAAGAACGGGAAGCCGGGGGCCTCGTCGCGCATCATAAAGAGGTCCATCTCGCGGCCGATTTTGCGGTGGTCGCGCTTCTTGGCCTCCTCCAGCATGTGCATGTGCTCGTCGAGCTCTTCCTTGGTGGCAAAGGCGACGCCGTTGATGCGGGTAAGCATCTTGTTGTCCTTGTCGCCCTTCCAGTAAGCGCCCGAGACGCCGGTGAGCTTAAAGGCCTTGAGCGCCTTGGTGTAGCAGATGTGGGGGCCAACGCACATGTCGATGTAGTCGCCCTGCTGGTAGAAGGTGATGCGGGCATCGTCGTCCAGGTCGCCGATGTGCTCGACCTTGTACTTCTCGCCGCGCTCCTCCATAAGAGCGATCGCCTCGGCGCGGGGCTTCTCGTAAACGGTGAACTTGAGGTTCTCCTTGACGATCTTCTTCATCTCGGCCTCAATCGCAGGGAAGTCGTCCTCGCTGATCTTGACGCCCTCGGGCAGGTCGACGTCGTAGTAAAAACCGTTGTCGGTCGCGGGACCATAGGCAAAGTCGGCCTCGGGATAGAGACGCTTGATGGCCTGCGCCATGATGTGCGCGGCGGAGTGGCGGATGACGTGCGTGACCTCGTCCTGCGGGAGCTCGGCCACCGAACCGTCATTGTAGAGTGCCTTCATGGGTATGTTTTCTCCTCTCGGATGCCTGATGCAAGTGCGTGCGATGCGCTCGGCGTTTTTGACTTGCATCATTATAGGCAGGTTGCCTTGGTATACAAGCGCCCGCCGCACCTTAATGGCACGGCGGGCGATTTTCTACGCATGCTTCATCGTGTGGAGGCGGGGTATGGGGCGCGCATGCAGCTTTCGCGTGACGCGCGGTGCCCGCGGCTTACGGCCGGCCCGGCGATGGATGCGTTACTGGATGCGAGTTCGGCAGTAGGGGCAGACCTTCCAGTGCGCGTCGAGCGGGCGATGGCAGCTGGGGCACACATTGCGAACCTGGGTGTCGCACACGGGGCACACGACAAAATCCTTCTCGATGGGCGCTCCGCACTGCGGGCAGGTGCCGTACTGGGCAAGCTGGCGCTCGCGCAGGGCCATGTCCAGCTCCTGTTCCTCGCGGTCGGCCGCGTAGGAATGCGGGCGCAGGACCAGATAGGCGATGAGGCCCACGAACGGGATCAGGGCGATGATGCCCCATGCCACGTAGGCGCTGGCGCCGCGGCGGCGAGCGTCGATGAACACATAGACGACCGACAGCACGTACAGGGCGATGATAAAGCCAACGAAGGCATAGATGACGCCCATAAGTTGCGGTGACATGAGCTCGTTGATGTATTTGGACATTGAGGTGTACCTTTCGGAATATTTACAGTCCGGTCAAGTTTACCACGGGGTTTGTTTATATGGGACCACGGCTGGGTACGGGGCTGGCGCGGACACAAACATCTCAATCCGTAACAGGTGGGAGCGGAATCCGGGTCTAGATGTTACAGAACGAGACAGAAGAATCTCTCCCTGACTTTAAATCTCAATCTGTAACACATAGGACCGATTTTCCCCTCTTACTGTTACAGATTAAGACAAACGGAGGGCCGTCTGGCAAACGTCTCAATCTGTAACATCTGGAACCCAACTCTTCTGCTTACTGTTACAGATCGAGACAAACCTCTGACGCCAGGGGCGGCAGACGAGGTCACCGATGGTCTTGAGTCTCCCCTCGCCTGCCGTTGGCGGGTGCTGCGGGGCTGTTCGCCGCATTGCCGCTGCGCTGGGGGTGTGCAGACCGTAGGATAGTCCTATTGACAGCCTGTCAACTCGTCTGGGAGGCCCCGTGGCAGAAACGTTTGATATCGCAATTGTGGGCGCGGGCATCACCGCGTGCGCCATCGCGCGGCAGCTCGCGCGCTATGACTTGTCCATTTGCGTGGTCGAAGCGGCCAACGATATCGCGCTGGGCGCGTCAAAGGCCAACGGCGGCCTGGTGCATGCCGGCTACGATCCGGCGCCGGGCACCGTAAAGGCTCAGGTCAACGCCCGGGGCTGCGAGCTGTATGGCACCTGGGCCCAGGAGCTCGGCTTTTTGTTTTGCCGCACCGGGTCAATGGTGCTGGGCTTTAGCGACGAGGACCGTGCGCACCTGGAGAAGCTGCGCAGCAATGGGCTGGCAAACGGCGTGGCCGAGCTGTCGATTATCGGCCCCGAGCGCATCCACGAACTGGAGCCGCGCGCGAGTGCCCAGGCGACCTGCGCGCTGTGGTGTCCTTCGACCGGTTACGTCGACCCGTTTGAAGTGGCCATCGCCGCGTTGGAGAACGCGGTCGCCAACGGCGTGACGTTTATGCGCTCCGCACCGGTGGAGGCCATTGAGGTTGCCGGCTCGGATGACGGAGCCGCGCGCTTTACGCTGGTGACGCCCGCCGGCGACGT
>OGRT01000930.1_pt1 | contig 27154 bp, 22 predicted proteins | sample 1553581 | NCBI WGS metagenome assembly OGRT01 (sample SAMEA2580113, study PRJEB22360) | human gut metagenome | biome: human gut; feature: human-associated habitat; material: faeces | place: Denmark | collected 2008/2010
GATTTTTGCGAATATTTATTTACTTTGAAAAATTATAATTCGTTAGGCATTGTTTATATACGTGTTAATTTTATACTTTTATTTTAAATATTAAATTTTTCTTTTGTTTTCACGAACTTTACATTTTTACTGCCCTAAATAAAAAAATGAGCTAGATAGCACTAACTCATTACATTGTTTTTGATTTCTCTGCACACTTTTCTACAGCACTGATGACTGCATTTCTAAAGCCATTCCTCTCAAGCTCTAAAACTGCATCAATAGTTGTTCCTCCTGGTGAGCAAACAGAATCCTTAAGTTCTCCTGGATGCTTTCCTGTCTCTAATGCTAATTTAGCAGATCTTAATATGCTTTGTTCTGCTAGCTTATATGCCTTAGCCCTTGGTATTCCTAGTTTAACTCCTGCATCAGCCATTGCTTCTATAAACATAAATACATATGCTGGTGATGATCCACATAGAGCAATAAAGGCATGGAAATCTTTTTCTTCTAATAATTCATATTTACCAAAATAATTAAATAAAGAACAAACTTCTTCTAGTTCTTCCTTATGAATATTTTTATTCTTACATATAGCTGACATACCTTCACCAACTAAAGCTGGTGTATTAGGCATAGTCCTTATTAATTTTACCTCAAATCCAAAATACTCTTCTATTTGCTCAATAGTAACACCAGCTGCAATAGATACAATTATTGCTTCCTTGCTTACTACATCTCTGATTTCTGCTATAACTTCCTGAAAGAAGTGAGGCTTCACTGCTAAAAATATAATATTGGCTTTTGCTGCTACTTCTTTATTATCATTAGTTGCTTTTACTTCAAATTCTTTCTCTAGCGCTTCTTTAGATGCTTTTGTTTTAGCTGAAACAATTATATTTTCTTTTTTTATTTCTCCACTTAACTGGGATCATACCGAAATCCTGGATCATGGATCATCCCGAAATCCTGAGGGATTAAAATATAATCATCTCCTAAAGTATCTATTGCATCTTCCTATAACAACTAATGATAGTATTCAAGTTATTATTATCCTCGATAGGTAAAACCTAAAGCTGAATCAAGTTCAGTTTCATTTTTGGAGTAAAGCCGGATCATTTTCCGATTGCGTCAGAATTTTTATTTGCGAAATATGAACCGAGGTAAGATGAAGGCATGGAAAAAGTCCAGATTTTCTGTTCTTGTTAAAAGAAGCAGAGAGTCTGGACTTTTATGATAATTATGTAACCTCACGGTTATATTAATTAGGTTTGCTTGCAGAATTAAGGGATTCGTGCAAACAGAGTATAGGGTAAAATTTCACAAATTGTATTGTGTTATTTCTTGCTACAAAGTTACGCTATCAATTGTGTTTATATGTGTGGTAAAAATATCATACGGGTGCTGTATTTCTATCATTTGTGGTATTATAAAGTACTTATAATCAGATGAAATACTTATTAACAATTGTGTTTGTATCATATTAGTCGGTGTTCCTATCACGGAGAATCGCATATTTATAAAAAAGCGGCGCACACTCGGAATAATCCGAATGTGCGCCTATTGCATATAAAAAATTGAGGGTCGAATTATCCGACTGTAACATACTGAATAACAGTACCCCAGTCTGAAACGCTAACATTGATATTGTTGCGTGAAAGATCAAAAACGATATTTGTTTGTTCTCCTTCGTTTGCAGCCACGATTTCTGAATTTTTGACATTTTCGGAAGAAAGAACCAAAACGTCGTCTCTGTAAAGCTCTATAGTCATATTATCGGCCGGTAAAATGGAGAATGTACCTGTAGTCAAGTTTCCATTGTCATTTAAAGTAGCCGGAATAATATATTCGATATCATTGCCTGTCAATTCACCATTGCAGTTGAAAGAACTTTTAGTTCTCTTGATTTTATAATAATAATTGCCTTCTTTGGAGTCAAATACCTTTAAAGCTCCTTTTGTCAAGATTGACATAGAAGACACCTTGCGTTCAATCTTTAATTCCTGTGCGGTTGCTTTTGTAGAAGAACGGTGTAATACGATTTGCCCGTAAAACAGATCTCCCGGCAGATTGTTTGCTATGCCATTATTGTGTTTCAGGCTTACCTGCAGGTCTGAAATGATATTTGCCCGGTTCATGTTACTGATCTCTTCGCTTTCACTTGAAAGGCCCGCCCAAGCGACAACGGTGATCTTGTCGGATCCCGGACAGCTTATTTCGACCGGCTTAACCTGTAAAAGATAATCCTTGTCTACCGTGATTTGTTTATAGAAATCATTGTTTTCATCGAAAACATACAGTGTAGTGCTTTTTACGTCTCCTTTGGCGGTGATGTCCGAGTTCTCGGAATAGGCTTTCAAGATTACGGAAAAAGGCACTTCTGTTTCCAGAGGAACTCTTTCATCTATGATTGAAGTAGAATCGCCATCAGCAGAACAGCTTGCGAAAGACAGAATAACGGACAAAGTCCAAATAGAAAACAAACAATTTGTGAAAATTTTACCCTTTTTCATGACCCTAATTTTTTATATGCTAATTAAAAACCCTATACTCTGAAGGAACTTTTGTTAGGTTAAGACCCTCATCAAAACCTTTATCCCTTTTTTGATATTGCAAAGATATCATGGGTTTTCGAATACGGCAATAGTTTTGAATATAAAATATGTTAAACCGATCAAAATAATCGGAGAAAGTATCTTTATAGGGGTTATTTGTCTCATTATACATCATAAATACATTAATTATCATGCATTATTGATAAAGTTGCTTCTCTTTTTATGGTTGGTAAAAATATCATAAGTATGGTTGATTCTGTCAATGTTCAGATTTTGTTTTTGGGTTTGCCATTTTGCGGGTAAATGTATCAGGTGAGGTGGTGAAACTGTCAGTTCTCGCTTTGAGATGGACGATTGCCTAAGTTGATAGATTTTCTGAATGTTCATAATGTGATGGCTTTCTATATCATGTATAAATCGTATATAATTATGTACGTGTTATAAAGCAGGCAAGAAAAAAAGTGGCGCACACGCGGAACAATCCGGATGTACGCCTATGCATATAAAAAAATTGAGGGTAAAATAAATCAAATGAAATATTTTTCTTAATGGACAACTCATTTAGAGAAACTTGGTTTGAAAACTTTCCGATACTATAAACTATTGATGATAATGATTGTTTGCTATGAAACAAGCAGCGTTTTATAATACCTGATTTGGAATTGATAAGCACTCGTCTGAATCTCTGTCCATTATTTTTTTACAAAAGTAAAATGTCTTTTTATGTTCTACAATAATACGTGCGTAAAAGATGTTAAACGTGTCAATATGTAGGTGTTTGTGTCATGTTCTGATGGGGTCTGAGCTTTTTAAGACTCTATTTTTAGTTGCGTCTATCGGATGAAATTTGGACGCTGTCATATTTTTGTAACATCTGATATGATTCAAAATTGTATGATTATCACGATATTTTTGAAAAATAATTAGTGTTAAATGTCTCGTAGAAAAAATATTTTTGCCATCTTTGTAGTGCAATGCTGACGATGAGTTTGTGCTTATAGAAGGATATATAATAAATGCATATAAATATGAAGAAGAAATCTCTGTTCAGGAGGGTGAGTGGAGTGTTGACTGGTCTTTTTTTCAGTACTTCATTAATCTTGGCTGCCAATGAAAACGGACAACTATTCGGAAGTGAGACATTAATTGTGGTGGTGGCTCTGCTACTTTTCTTTGTCCCTCTATTTCTTTATGTGAGAAAATTACATTCTAATATGAATGACCGGTCGGACCGGATTATCAAAGAAAACGCTGCGCTTGAAAATCTGAATAAGGAAATCAACGCTCGAAACGAAGAAGTGAATATCCGGAATGAAGAGCTTGATTCCTTGAATAGGTCGTTGGAAGGGCAAATCGAGCAACAGGAAGAAAGATACCGGGCTTTACGGGAGCAGAATGACGATTTGGCACAAGCCAATAGTGACTTAGTCCGGAAGAATAACGAGCTGGAGTTGACGATCTCAACATTAAATAATAATAAGAAAGAGTTGGAGCAGCTCATCGTAACCAAGATTAAGGAAAACGATACGATCCAGCGCGAGGCTGCCGACAAGCTTGCTGAAGCGGAAAAACGCCTGAAAGACGCCGAGAGTATCAACGACAACTTTTTTATCGAGACGATCCATGAAATGCGTACCCCGCTTTCTCTGGTATTGGGCTCTCTTGCTTTGGTGGTGCAGAATGATGATCCGGAGAAAGACATGTCTACCCAGTTGCTTTCCGCTTATCGTAATACGCTTGCTATGCAGGACTTGGCGGACCAGTTGATCGGTACACGCCGTTCGAATGATATCGCTAACTATTTGCGTATTGCCCGTTATGACATGGTCGAGATTGCCCGCCAGATTTGCGATATCTTTGTCGATTGGGTGGCCATGAACAACGTCGATTTCCGTATCAACACGCAGACACCCGCCCTTTGGGTTTGGATGGACCGCCGCAAGATGGAGTTCGCTCTGCGTATGTTGCTGTCGAACGCCTTCAAAAATACGTTTGCTTATGGGAAAGTGACGCTCGATATTTCTGTTGTAAATGAAAACGGAAAAGCCTACAGCGCGCTGGTTGTGACGGACGAGGGGCTGGATGAAGATGAAAGTACACGCCGCGGCTTGAAGCAGATCATGGATATGGCCGATGCGATAGGGGGTATGTACCGAAGCGAGTCGGACAAAAATGGTACTTCCTACACGATCATGATTCCGCTTGGCAAACAACATCTGTTGGACCGTCGGGTCGAGTTTGTGGAACCCGAATCTGATCTGGTCAAACTGAATGCCCGCCAAAAAGAAGAGATCGCTGAATTGATCCAGGTGATTCCGCAAAAGAAGGAAACCGGAAAGAAACTCCTTGTAATCGACGACAGCGACCAGATACGTTGGTTCCTAAAACATGTCTTTAATAAGGAATACCAGATATTGGAAGCCCGCAACGGTCAGGACGGGATAGACGTCGCTTTGAAAGAAGAACCGGACCTGATCCTTTGCGACGTCATGATGCCGGTGAAAGATGGTTACGAGACCTGTCGTGAGATCAAGAGTGATCCCAAGATGGCGCAGACACCTGTCGTGATGTTGACTGCCAAAGTCGAGAGCGAAGATGTGATTACCGGTATCGAGGCCGGTGCTGACGAGTACATCACGAAGCCTTTCGACGTGGAAATCCTGCGAAGCAAGATCAACAGCCTGATGAAGAAGCGCGAGGATATGAAACGCTACTTCTCTAATTCTTCTGCAGTTTCGCATGATGAAGAAAGTACGCTGTCGACCAATCCGTTCATGGACGCCGTTGTCAAAAACATAGAGAAACACCTCGATGACTCTACTTTTGAGGCAAAAGTACTCGCAGACTCATTGAATATGAGTCTGCCGACCTTGTATCGAAAGATTAAACAATACTCAGATCTGAGCATCCTCGAACTGACGCGCAACATACGGCTGAAAAAAGCTGCCGAACTGCTTGCCAGCCAGCAATACTCGGTGCAGGAAGTTGCTGAAATGGTCGGGTTCAACGATACTGCCACATTCCGTAAACGCTTTACCGAGCAATACGGAGTTACACCTTCACAATACGGAATTCCAGCTTAAGGCTGGACATTCCGTCCTTCCGGACAATTTGTCGCACTGTATTCCTCTCGTATTCTTGTTCTATAATAATGTAAGCACCATAAAAACTGAAAATATCTCAAAAATAGGTGCAAATAAATCAAAATAGTCACTTAGAGTTTTACCGATTATATTTGAGAGTCACGCCTCTAATGCGTCTTTACTTTTTCTCCCACCTTTGCAATGTCGAAAGATGATAACCCGAAACGATGAGACAGATAAGGATGATATTGTAAATGGTATCAGTAAATATAGTAAGGTAGTTAGCCGATGGGAAGTATAGGACAACATAAAACACAATAGTCGCTCCGAACAACTCAGTAAGCTATAGGGTAAGAAAAATAAAGATCATTATATAAACGAATTTATTAACTTTTTAATTTTGAAAAATATGAAACTAAGAAATTTAATGTATGCAACAATGATTGCATGTGCGTTCGCTTCTTGTTCGAATGATGATGTGCCGACTCCGGATAACGGTAATCCTGATGCGGAAGGTGGGACAAGTTTGACCGTGAAGTTTGACAAAGCTGCTGATACAAAGGCATCTGGTGATATTACGTCTTTATCCATGTTGGTTTTTAATGCAGATGGCAAACTGGAAGTTGTCGGAACTAAAGCAACTACACCTGCTGTGGAGGAGGGAAGTGATGCCGTTGCTCATGCTGAATTGACTGCTGGTGTTAAAGAGGTGGCTTTGATTGCTAATTATATAGTACCTACAACAGGGGAGCAGAGTTTGATAGGAAAAACAAAAGCTGAGGTTTTTGCTGCTTTAAATAAAACGTTTGATTCTGAATTGGAAGTTGAAGGAACTCTTACGATGAACAGTAAAATCTATACTGGTGTGGTAGTTGCTGCTGAAAAGAAGAATGTGTTTGGTTTCGCAACTGCGCCTGCTGGCTATGTAAATGTAGAAGGCTTGACTGATACTGATTTGAAAAGCCCGGTGAAATTATACCGTAACGTGGCTAAAGTTGTGTTGAATAAAATTTCTACGAAAATGGCAGAGAATTCAAATAAGCCTAGATATTCAGATCCTCAGTTGGTACTTAAAGAAATCTTTATTCTTCAGGGACATAAGAAAACTAATTTGATGGGTGAGAATTGGGGTCAATATGCAACTACAAATGTAGATGATGAATGGTATAGTGCTTATGCCCATACAGACGAATGGACTGAAAAAGATGACTTGTATACGCTTGTTGAAAATCCTATTGTCCCAGAAAACACTCCGTCTTGGATTAAAACAACTATCACTGGTACAGTTACAACTTTAAATGCTTATGAGACAGCAAACAGTTTTTATGTGTATGAAAATACAGATTTAGACAATAGAACACTGTTGGTTGTGAAAGGTGACTTCTCTTATAAAATCAATGATACTGATCGTAAAACAGAGAGCGATCGTTATTACACAATCGCTTTAGGTGAAAATTTCCAAGTGTCAGCTGGTGAAAGCAATGTCGCTTCTGAGCTTTTGGCTTTGCGTGGAGTAACAGGAAATGGTGGCAAATACAATGGTTTGTATCGTAACTTGCAGTATGATTTGACTTTGACAGTTACAGGACCGGGTTATCAAACTCCTGGTGGTGGTGGCGATCCTACAACACTGGATGTACAGTGCGTGGTTGTTCCTTTCGGACAAGTTAATCAAGATGTTGAAATCTAATCATCATTCATAATATAGAAAATCCCCGGTCCTTAAAGGCTGGGGATTTTTAGTTTATAGAAAGGTGGCATTTATGGCATCTGTTGCACAAACCTATGCAAAACTATCAAAACGCCTGTGTGATAGATTTATCTATTAATAAAGAGAGTAGCACCTATTCTTGAAACACGCAAAGCTAAATACTTTTGTATTGTATAAATCAATAAGGGATAAATGGAAATTAATAAAATACACATATTTATGAAATTGAAGAGTTATTTTCTTTTGAGTATAGTGGTAGGGATGGCATTTGCGTGTTCATCAGACGAGAACGTTCCGGAGGTAGAGGTCTTTACTCCGGATGCAACTTTGTCCTTGGCAGCTGTTGCAGATGGGAAAAGCTTGACTAAAGCTGGTGAAGGAGAAAAGGAAAACATTGATCAGGAAGATGCTATTAAGAGTTTGCATGTGATGGTTTTTTATGCTGGTGGGAACTTGCAAGTTGATAAAGTGGTTGCTGCTACCAATAGAGTGGAGGATTTGGATGTACAAAGTGGTGCTGTCAAAATTCTTGTATTAGCAAATGCCGGAACGCAGGAAAATCAATTTGACACATTAGAGAAAGCATTAGCATATCAGAGGGCATTAGATAATGAAAATGAAAATAACGGATACTCTATGAGCAGTCGGTTGATCGAGGCTACGTTAGATGAGGGAATGCATAATATTTTTGGTAATATAAAAGATTTCCCCGGTCACATGCCGAATGTTTCAAAGGAAGGAAATGATATTAAACTGACACGCCACATCGCCCAAATCAACTTGAAATCGGTTTCTATAAAATCCGATAATGGAAAAGCTTCTTTCGTCATTGACTCTGTCTTTGTGGCAAATGTGAAAGGCTATTCTTTGATGGCGGCCAATTCCACTGAAGAATGGGGTGCAGTGGAGAGCAAAAAAGCACCGGATGGTAATTCTTTATGGTGGTACGGCCAATATGAAAATGAATATTGGAATGGTGAATACAAGACGATCGAGGATGGTTTGTTGAAAGCTGATTTGTTAGGCTTTAACGCTAATAAACGGGATGTGACCTCTTCCTCTCCTTGGAAACCAGAAACAGGCCAACTCGCTTGTGGCAAATCATTTATCGTATATGAAAATATGGTTGATGCCGTCGAACCCGGACAACGTACTTTGTTAGTGTTGAAGGGCACTTATACAGATGGTAACGGCAGAGTAGAAGCGAACCGTTTTTATACGATCCCCGTCAATGCAATGGGGACGATGACAGATGCTGAAGGTGGTGGTACACCTGACCACTCTTACGTCAAACGCAACTACCGTTACAACATCTCCCTCACCATTAAGAGCAGCGGTTCCGACCGGCCCTATGATCCGGCAAGCGAGGCTTGTATGGATGTGGCTGTTACGGTGGCTGACTGGGATGTGATCGAGCAAAATGAAGATTTGGATTAATAGGGTAAAATGAATGAGAATAAAAAACAGAACGTTATGAAATCAATATTGACAAAAAAGGTATTATTTCTGGCACTTGTCGCGGTGACGGTCTTGGCCACCGGCTGTATCAAGGAAGACTTGGACGAGTGCTATAAGCTGACACTAAAGGTAGTGAACCACAAAGGTGATGATATCACGGCTTTGAGCGTTGTTTCGGAAGCTAAGCTCTTTATCTACGATAACAATTCGAAGCTGCTTGACACGCGCGATCTCAACGATGCCTTTATCAGAGGCAAAGAAACCATCGAGTTGAACTATCCCGAAAGTTCGAAACTGCACCTGATCGCATGGGGAAACCTCAAAGGACATCAGGACGTAAACGAGGCCACCAAGGCCGAAGACTTCGCCGTTTCTCTGAGGAGTGAAGATGAGATCGCACAGTCTCCCGACAGCATCTTTTTCGGCGATATCGATGTGACGGTACGCGGGAACGGCGTGGCTGGCGGGAACCAGGAAATCGTGCTCGAACCCAAAACCGGAACGGTTGAGATGAGAACCCTCAACCTTCAATATGCCCTGACGGCAAGAGGGCTGCGTGCGACCGACGAATGCGACTTCTATATGGACCGCACCTTGAACACGATCGATTATAAGGGCGAGTTGACCGGCGACAGTGTCTATTACAATCCCGAAGCCGACTGGAAAGGCTCCGAATGGGAAACGACAGGTCCGCAGTCGCTCTACTTGGGCCAGAATATGACCGGAAGCATACAGGTAGGCAACGACCGCTACGAAGTGAAGGAAGGAACTTTCGACGACGGCACGACCGGCCCGATCGAAATCCATCCGTTCCAGCGCACATTGGTACTATTCGCATGGGGTGAAGACGGGGCCTTCTTAGGCGCAAGGATCAAAGTGACTCCTTGGGGTGTTGTCGACGATGATATTGAATGGTAATAAGAAACGAATGCTAATATATAAAAACGAATGAGTATGTTACACAAAAATATAATAAAGCTGGCTGCCCTCCTTTGGTGTGTGCTGACAGTCGCTTCGTGTACCAACGAAGATTTCGATAAAGGTAACAATGGCCCGGATGTCCCCGAAGGCCTGCCGGTGACCTTGAAACTGAATATCGGCACCCCCGAAGTCCCGGTGGTGGAAACGAAATCCTTAGAAAATGAGGATAATACTTTCGGCGCGATCAATGACTTGGCGGTGTTGGTGTATGACGAGAAGGGAGAAAACCCGATCGTTACGTTTCATGATGTGGAAGGCGAGAATCAAACATCCGTAAGCAATGTGCCTTTCAGTGCCAAGACCGGCAAGCACAAGATTTATGTGTTGACGAATGTCGGTTCAGAAGGCGCCGCAAAAGCATATACGACGGAACAAGCTCTGTTGTCCTCACAAATTGAATCTCAAAATCCGAATGGAACGGAAATGATGCTGGGGTTTGTTGCGAAAGATATGGAGACGAGCATAGGGTTGTATGAAAAAAGTGCTAATGAAATCATTGAGATTGCAGGTGATGGTGAATCCTATGCAGCTAAAGTCGTACCACCTTATTCGAAGATAACGTTCGAAATTACGAAAGATTTGGATGTTGACGATTGGGTAACTTTGTCTATTACGAATGTTTCTGTAAGAAATTTGCCCAATAAGTATTCTTTGTTGTCTCAGGCTGAAAAGTGGATAGCCGTTAATGATGTTACGTCAGCCAAATCAGCTATCGTTAAAGATGACAACGAACAATACGTCTTTTATGTCTATGAGAATTTGCAGGGGAAAGGTTCTAACTCTTCAGGTTCTCCTTTGAATAAAAATCCTTTTACAGATGGAAATGGTCCGATAGCTGGAAATGGAAATCCTTCTAAAATTGGATATGAAGCCTGGGAGTCCAAATGGGCAGGAAAAACACCTTGTACATATATTGAAGTAGAAGGTGAATATGCTTTGGCAGGTAAGAACGTGGCTGGTACGATACGTTATCGTTTCTTCTTAGGGGAAGACGCTGTTAATGATTTTAATATAAAGAGGAATACACATTATAAAGTGCAGTTGGCCTTTACGGGTATTGCTGGATATGATGAGTTGCAATATGAATGGCGTGTTCAGTCTGAATTTAATGACATTTCTGTCATACCTGAAGGTGAAATTGTGATAGATGGTTCTCCGGGAATGCCGTTGCCGTTCTATATAATAAATAATACAGGAGAGGATCTGTCTATTACTGCAGGTGGTGAGTATGCCGACGAAACGATGTCTGATATGAAGTTTCATTATACTGCTGAAGATGGAGGAGCACAAAGTTCTTCGGATTTGTCTTCTAATATCGTAGAGAACGTTCTTTCAACAGGAGCAGTCAGAATATCTGTGGCTTCCGTAAATGCGGGTATTTTGGGTTTTGCTGGGCATGGAGGTTCTGGAACAGGGCTTTATGTTGATTACTATTCAGATATGGGAAGGGAGATAAAAAATGGCAAGTATGTAGATACGGGGGATGCCTATCAATATAAAAGTCTAAATAGTAATAAATCAGCATGTGACAATGTTGCAGCCGGTAATATTTACAGAGTAAGAAAATATCAACTTAATGCAGGCGAAGGATCAAAGTCTTTTAGGGTTAAGGAATACCCTCTTTTGTTAATCACTAATGGTTATGATCCAAATACAAATGGGACAGTCTACGCCCAGCGTATAGATCGGGTTAGTAAGAATGATAAGAGAGTTATGTCGAGAAATGATGCATTGTTGATTTGCCCTGAAGAAGCTACCACTATCTCTTCAGGTTCTTCGGTCGGGACTTTAAAACCAGCTTTTCCTACGGTAACCGATTTAACCAATATGGCAAAATTTGAACAAGTTATGGCTCCGGAGGTAGATAAGGCATATTGGACAACTGAGGGGCTTTATTGGTGGAGAACGAACGGTACTGTAGAAAAAGCAACAGGAGAGCAACAAGGGTATCTTCGCTGTGTATATAAATATCCGTCAAATAACTACTGAAATATTTAGCACTTATGAAACTATCAAACATATTCCTCTCGACCCTGGCAGTACTCCTATGCTGTACTGCCTGCTCCAAGGATGATGAATCATTTAAGGGGAAGGATGCGGATGCTTCGTTGAGCATTGCGGTCAAGGCGGCGGGGTCGGCCGTAACGAAAGGGTTTCACCCGAATGATGAGAATGAGTTGGCCGGAGAGGCCAAAGTAAATAACCTTTCGGTGCTCGTTTTCGACGAAAGTGGTGCACAGCTTATCGGCTACGGCTGGCAGGCAACCAACTCGGAAGGCGAGGCCTCTATACTGAACGTGCCTGCTATGACCATGAGGGCACAGATCGTGATCGTTTCCAATACGCCGGAAAATTCGCTTGCCGGTGTTACGAGCTATTCCGATTTCGAATCCAAGCTGGCGCAACTTGCCGACCAGTCTCAGAGCAACCTGGTCATGAGCAGTCCGGTCATTACGACCCAAGCGCCCCTTGTCAAGGGAGACAATTATCTGGGATATGCATCGATGGGCAGTGAGAACATCAACGGTATCGCCGAACCAGTCGAAATCACCCGTCTTGCCGCCCGTCTTGACTTGGTCAATGTCAAGACTGATTTTACAAAAACACTCCTGCGTAACCGCACGGTGAGAGTGGAAGAAGTAACGATACTGAACCAGAGCACGGCTTCCCGTTTTTTTAGCCGTGATTATTGGGGAGTGGTGATGGCGGCCGGACACCTCGGCAACAGCGGTGCGACAGCGTTGAACCGCGATATCGCCAACGGCTCTCCGATAAACGACACACCTTACGTGCACTACGTGATGGAAAACGATGGCTCTGAAGCCCCGACAGAAATACAGGTCAGAGCAACTTTGCTTGAAACGGACACATATGAAGCGGAAACGAAAATATTCACCGCCGTGATCAACCGGAACGGTCTGGACAGAGGATATAATCACAACTACGTTAAACGCAACTATGTATATCGCCTGAATGTCACCTTCGGAGATACCAGCTTCGACGGCGACCACGAAAAAGATCCCAATATACCGATTCCGCCACGGCCGACTACCGGAGACCTGGATGTACAAGTCGAAGTGGTTAATTGGGGGCAAGTGAGCCAGGATGTTGAAATCTGATGATGGCAACACATAGGGTAAATATTTAAAGTAGAACAAATTAAACGTATTACAATTATGAAATTAAGAAATTTATTTTTAGCCTCTTTGGCAGTTTGCACAATGGCATCCTGCTCAAAAGACGATGACGGAATATCCGGCCCGCAGGAAGTAGACGCCTACCTCTCTTTCGCCTCCACAACCGATGTCATGACGAAGGCATCGGCCGCAGGTGATGATGATGCCGGCAACGGCAAAGAAGCCAAGATCCAGTCTTTGACGGCTTATGTGTTTGACACAAGTACTGACAATAAATATGTGATCAGCAAGCATGTCAGTTTGGAGGGTTCCGGTGAAGAAGGCGAAGACTATAATGTTGCCGGAGAAGACGAAGATAAGTCCATCACCTCGATCAAGGCCATCCATGTGAAAGTGGCAAAACCAGCTACAGATGGAGGGAATTCTTCTACAACCTTTAAAGTTGTTTTGTTGGCTAATACGGAGTATTATAATGATGTCACCAAGTTAGCGGATTTGAAGGGAAAGACAACACAAGATATCACGTCTTTGAATGCTAAAGAAGTAGGGAGTTCTTATTTGCCAATGCACAGCCCTGAGTTGACTGTTGGAGGTTTAAAGCCTTCTTCCGACACGAAACATTTCATGAATTGGTATAACGGTGCTTCTTCTTGTATGCCGGAACAAGCAACAGGAAAGGATAACCATAAGGGAGATGATCCGACAACAGTAACTAAAGTAATAATGACCCGTTCCATCGCACGTGTGCAATTGGTTTCTTTGAATGCAAATTTCAGCGCTTTGGAATCTGCCGGTAAAACGATAAAATTTGATGTTACGTCTGTGTTCTTGGCTAATGTCCGTGTTAACGCATCGGTTATGGGCGAAGAAAATACGGAAGCCGCCTTCTACAGAGGTGCTCCTGAGTCGTTTGATGAACTTCAGTTTTTGATTGCATTGAATAGTACTGTAGATGAAGAATTGAAGGCCGCATATTCCGACAAGTCACTGACTACGGCAGGAGATCCTTTGACGAATTGGAATTTCGACAAATATATCAATGCAAATAGCCCGGCAAGCATTAAGGGCATTCCATTTACTGCTAATGGTAATGGAACTTATGCGAAAGGAGAGGGTGATGGTGCCTACCAGACGCGTTTGATTATTGCCGGCAACTATTATGATGGAAATCAAAGTAAAGGAACAAGATACTTCCATATCCCCTTGAAGTTGGTTGGTGATGTCGGCAACGTCGCAAGCAACAAGTTCTTCAAGATCTCGGCAACTATCACCGGTGAAGGCAGCCCGAATCCGGATGAAATCTTGGAAAATGCTTGTATCAACTTCAATATCGAGGTGGACGATTGGAAGGTGGTCAACCAAACAGAAGAAGATACGAATTAATAAAATCACCGATTCACAATAACCAGAGGGGACGTCTCAAAACGCCCCCTTATTTTTTGTCTATAAAAGAATCTTATTCACTGTGGAGCAACATATACCGGTAAGCCCACCAGCACAACTTACCCATGCTATAACCTCTCTTTGGGGTGGTATGCCAAAATGTACTTGCCTCCGTGCTTGGCACGAGGCTGCAAAAGAGTGAGAAGTGGCCAATTATCCTGTCCTGTAGCCGTTTCTATCGCAATTAAAGGGTGTACCTCTCAATTTGCCTTTTGGTATTTTTACCACTTAATCTTGAAAGTTTCGCCTATCGCCCCCTGTCGGCAATCCCCGTACATTTGCATCGTAAGTTAAATGAGAAAATACATAGGGTTATGAAAATTAAGAATATATTTTTCGCAGCAATATTAGTTCTTGCCGGTTTTTCCTGCTCCATGGAAGATGATGCTATCATGAACGATGTAGAGAAGGGTATTGAAGAAGCCACAGAAGCTTATACAGTATTGGACTTCGGTGTCGTTTTTAAGGATATGGCTACAAAAGCCACAGTTGTTGGGCCGGGTGATGATTTGGAAGCAAGTGAAGCTGAAAGACATATGTCTGACGTTTCTATATTTTTATATGAAGGAGGAAAACTGATAGAAGTCTTGAAAGCGGATAAACAGGATGCAACCCTTGCCGCAGAAGGTGCTTCCGAGACTACGACTAATCCTTTGGCAGATTTGAAGTTTGTGACCAAATACAAAGCAGGACGTACATTAGCTGCCCACGTTGTCGTAAACACCGGACAATTTTTGGATGGTATTACTTTTGGATCTTCAGTAACAGAGTTGAATAAAACAGTTTCAGGCTGTCTATCTGCAACGGATCTAATCAAATATGGCACTAAAGAGATTGTTTTTGGAACAGATGTGACAAAGCATTATGTTTCTCCGAGCGACGCAGAACAGGATCCTAACACAATCCTTGTAACAGTCTCCCAAATCGCAGCCCGTCTTGACTTTTCTCAGTTTAGTGTGACACTTAATGGTTTTGAAACGACTCCGGTTGTTACTTTTGAGGAAGCTAAATTCGTGAACTTGCAACAGGATGGCAAGATCGTTGATGGATATGCGGGTAGCACAGTGGCCAATGGTGTTTCTTTGGACCGTAGTACGAGTGGTAATCAAGAAGGAGCAATAGTCTGGACCGGTATGGGAACAGCCTATGGCTATGCGAACCGATATGAAGCGGATTCTCGGACGAATACAGCCCTGTACGTGAAGTTCACAGTTGACGGCAGAACTTTTGATAAGACATATCCGATCAATCCGGCTGATATAGAGAAGGACGTCGAGCATGACGGTATCAAAGGCGGCTACCTCTACGACATAAAAGTGCATTGGACGATCACTCCGAAATGGGGAGATTCCACAATCGAATTCTATACGAAAGACTGGGTTTATAATACCATCCCGGAAGTTGTATTGTGATTAAATAGGAGAGTATAAAAATGAAAGTATCGACAGGTAAAATACACACAATTATGAAAACGAAAAATATATTCCTGACAGCTATATCTGCATTGTTCATCTTTGCAGCATGTACTGAAGAAAAAATAATAGACGAGCCGGGCGTTTCCGGCAAAGGCGATCTCGTCATCGAACTATCCCCCTCTTCCGTCATCACAAAAGCTGACCCTGCTACAAACTTTGGTTATCAGTATGCGACAGAGGAAGAATTGACTGTGAATAATTGTTGGATATTTGCTGTGCAAGATAATACAATAAAAGCACGCCAATATTTTTCGTCACCGACTCAGACAACCGGTCCTTATGAAGATAAAGACGATACCTATACTAAGGGCTATCAAGTCACATTAAATGGCTTGAACTATGGAACCTATGACTTTTGGGTTGTCGCCAACCCTACGGGAGGTGCAGACGATTCGCGTTATACAACTTGTGTGACCTTAGGTGATCTGAAAAATATTATAGAAGGTTCTACTACTTACAACGATGCATTTCCGAATCCAAGTCAATTAATAAAAGTAGGAAATAAAGAATCGGGATTTGATAGAGCAAATAATAAGATTATTGTCTCGTTAACACAGTTGGCAGCAAAGGTTCAATTGGAAATAAAGGTAGAATTGAAGCGGGAACAGACTAGTGCTTATTACAAATATTATGATAAAAATTGGGGAGTTCTCAGTGATGATGGTTTATTAGATTATAATGATCTTGTAGAAATACTGGGTATACCAGATCTTGGGCCTAATCATGGAGGTGATATTACAAGTGATATGGTAAAAGGCTATAAATACTTCGATTTTGATATTGCACTTCCTGGTAAGTCTAAAGGGTTTAGTGATGTTACTATAAATGTTAAAAAAGTTTTAGTTTATGAAGGATATGCCCTGCAAGACTTAAACCTAAAAGTGAATGGCATTAGGGTGAATTCCCAAATAGGATTTCCGTCAAGTCTTGATTATGATACCCCCAACTATGTGGATAATATTATTGAGTGCGGCAATATCATATCATATATATGTTCTTTTTATACTTATGGTAAGAAGAGTTTGGATGTACAATTGGTGGGGAATTTGTTAAATGGAAAATTCCTATATGAGCAAAAGGGGATCAGTTCTGGTATCATCTTAAATGACGCGAAGAGTGGAAATGTTAACGGAATAAAGGAAGGAAGAATAATATACCCCCAAACAAAAGCTTTGACTTTTGATAATGGTTGGCAAGGAAATACATCAACGTGGTCTGCTGTTTTGATAACAAATGAAGAAAATTTGGAATTGAACGGAGATGTTGTTCCAGTAGGCGAGGACGTTAAAACTACCCCCTATGACCAAACAGCTATCCTTGTTCCTGATAATGGTTTTATAAATGGCCATTATTATGAAGGTACGATCAGGATTCAATCAGCTCCGGTATCGGGTCAAATGACGGTTGAGATTGATCCGTTTAAAGATTTTGGACCGATCGATTTCGGATTCAATTAATAACAAATAGATTATTAGTCTTTCAGGAACTATGCCGAAACAGCCTTGTTTTCACACGCTTGACGCGGGGACAAGGCTGTTTCGGCATAGTTCCTGAATTTTGATGGAGGCGGGGGTAAATTGATATTTGACACACCTCCCCCACCGTCGTAAAAAACATCCATACCACCGACACCTCGACACCTTTCAGTGTAATTCCTTTATAATCGATAAGTTAACAGGTGTCGACCTACAAACAAAGATCGACACCACATCGACACCTTTTCCGTTTTTCGCATATCCATCCCCCCGTTTTCAGCAGTTTAAACCTCTATCTCCCCGCAAACTATCCCGAATCTTCCCACAAACTAACTCGAACCATGCCATAAACTAATTCATAGCATATTACATACTCTCTATAGATAGTACGACATAACACCGATAGATAGTACTACCTATTAGCCATTCATAGTACTACCTATACCTTATACATAGTACTACCTATCCTAACTTTCCTGTATGTCCCGGATTAGTTTATGGCATGGTTCGAGTTAGTTTCCGGTATGTTTTGTGTTAGTCTGTGCATAAAATAATTGAAAAAACAGCAGATATCCGAAATATAAACCTTACCTTGCCGGAAATTTAAAAACTAATGCTAATATGAAAATAACGCAACTTCGCGGTGATCTGGCGGCTTTCCGTAACCTTGAACTAAGCATTGTCCTGAACGCCATGAAAACGGAAAATAGCCGGAAGCCGGTGACCACATTGCGGCAGAATATTCCTTATCTGACTCCCGGGATAAAAAGCCTTGCAGCAGAAAAGATACCTGTAGTTTTGTTTGGCGTTACGCTGAAGCGGGAGGATGAGAGGATCGGTGTGGTCACCTATACCGGATTGGTGTTGCTTAGTATCGGCAATCTGATCGGTCGTGCGGAGGCGGCTGCCATACGGGATCGTGCGGCGGGCTTTCCGCAAACGCTTGCCTCGTTTATCGGATCGAGTGGAAGGAGTGTCAAAGTCTTGGTCCCCTTTACCTTGCCCGACGGTTCCGTGCCGGAGACGGAGGAGCGTATGCGCCTTTTCCATGCCCATGCCTACCTACGTGCTTGTCGCTATTATGAGGCACAGCTCCAGTTGCCCGTCGGACGGAAAGAAGAAGGCTTTCCGGTTCCGGAACAAGGATGCCGTGTGTCGTATGATCCGGAGTTGTATTATAATCCGGATGCTTTGCCGATCCGCCAGGAACAACCTTTGCAGATGCCCGCTCCGGTGACAACACGCGAGGCGCACGATGCCGAGCCGGACCCTTTGTTGCGCATGGCGCCCGGCTATGAGCGTTACAAACGCATATCGCTCCTCTATGAAACCTGCCTTGCTGACACCTTCCGGCAGGTCGGGCCGGAAGACGGCGGCGATGAAGAACGGAAAAAGTTCGTAGTACATCTGGCGCGTAAATGCCGGCAATCCGCTATCCCGGAAGAAGATGCCGTCCGTTTTGCCCTGATACACCCGTTCGGAAGGGAGCAGGAGATGGAGTTGAGGGCGACGTTCGGGAACGTCTACAGGAAAGAAAAACGTTGCAGCGTGCGGCCTTGTATGCCCCGGCGGATGCTGGTGGCGATGCAGATGGAAGAGTTTATGACGAGGCGTTATGAGTTGCGGTTCAACCGGATGAAGGGATGTAAGGAGTATCGCGAACGACATTCGCTGTTCACCGACTATCGCCCGGTGACGGCCGAGACGGTCAAGAGCATCTGTTTCGAAGCGCAGTTGGAGGGCGTGTCGGCAATCGAATATGATGTACAGCGTTACGTGGACTCCCGGCGTGTCTCCCATTACTGGCCGGTCGAGGAGTTCCTTTTCGACCTGCCGCATTGGGACGGGCAGGACCGCATCCGTACCCTTGCCGATTGTGTGCCCTGTGAAAACGAGGAGTGGAGGAATTTCTTTTATATTTGGTTCCTCAGTATGGTGGCACATTGGTTGCAGATGGACCGGGAACATGCCAACAGCACGTCCCCTCTGCTAGTCGGACCACAAGGGTGTCGCAAGAGCACTTTCTGTCAGGGTCTTTTGCCACCCGAGCTGCGGCCTTATTTTGTCGATGGGATTGATTTGGGAAGCCGGAAGGATGCGGAAATGGCGTTGAGCCGCTTCGCACTGATCAATTTGGATGAGTTCGACTCGATACCCGCTTCCCGCCAGCCTTATTTGAAAAACCTGCTCCAAAAGGCGAAAGTCACATTGCGCAAGCCCTATGGCGAGAGCATGGAGGAGATGAGGCGGTTCGCTTCGTTTATCGCCACCTCCAATACGTTTGCTTTACTGACCGATACCACCGGTAGCCGCCGTTTCATCGGGGTGGAGGTGAAGGGAATGATCAGGATAGAACCCATCGATTATCCCCAACTCTATGCCCAGGCGGTCGGTGCCTTGAGGGAAGGTGAACGTTATTGGTTTACCCCGGAAGAGGAGGTGCTTTTGAACCGGAATAACCGGATGTTCGAAAAGCGGCCTTTGTTGGAAGAGTTGTTCCTCCATTATTTCCGTATTCCGGAGGAAGAGGAGGGGTGTGAGCCGTTGTCAGCACCCGAAATATTGATGACAATCAGCAAACAGAGCAAAATAGACCTTACGGAAACAAAGCTGAGGTTGTTCGGACAATTAATGCAAAAATATAATGTACGGAAGAAGATGAAAAAAGACCGGAAATACTATTATGTCATACCGGAAACAGAAGAACCGGGTACCGATGTGCCGGTCGGGTGAGTACATCGACATCAACATCGACACCTGATAATAGGTAAATAATCAGGTGATTGAGTTGAAAGGTGTCGATGTGAAGCATGATAATCATTTATAAAAATAATATAGTATGAGTATACAATACAGATTTGTCCCCATTTATGATAACCTGAATGAGGACAGCGAGAAAGTAACGGGTTTTTATCCCAAAGTAGTCAGCCGCGGCACAATAAACAAAGAGCGGATGTTTGAAGAAATATCGCACGGTTCGTCTTCCCTCCGTTCGGAACTGGCGCGTTCGTGGATGCTGATGGAAGACTATATCATAGATCGGTTGAAAGACGGTTACGATGTCTGCCTGAACGATTTTTGCACTTTCGGTATCTCCGCCAAATACCGCCGTGTAGATCGCATCAACGAAATCCGAGCCGAATCCATTTTCGTAAAGGGCATGCATGTCCGCACTTCGGAGGTCGTCAATAAAAAACTCAAATGGGCGCGTTTCGAGAGGGAATCGGAGAAATGAACAGGCCACTTTGGATTCATTAATCGGTATTTCTATCGTCCTGTCCTTTTTTCGTTGGTATTTATATCATACGGTCCGTTCTTGGTAGCTTTGCCTGTGAAACTTGAAACGTGCACCTACCGCGCGTGGTAAAGACTTATTCTATTTTTGTATCGGAATAAACAGTTTTATCTCCTTTGTTGTTTAATATGCGATAGAAAAACAAAAGATAATTAAAAATGAAGTGTATGAAAAAAGTACTTTTCCTCTTTTTGCTTCTGGCCGGGATGACGAACGTCTATGGGCAGAAGTTTGCGGTAAAGTCAAACTTGCTGTACGACGCGACTGCAACGATCAACTTAGGGGTTGAGATGGGATTGAGCAAGAAGTGGACACTGGACTTGTCCGGTAACTACAACGGATGGAAGTTTGGCGACGACATGCGTTGGAAGCATTGGATGGTTCAGCCGGAAGCACGTTATTGGTTATGTGAGAAGTTTAACGGTCATTTTCTCGGAGTGCATGCCCATTATGCCGATTATAATGTCGGCGGGATCAAGTTCTTGAGTAAAAATATGGAGAATTACCGTTATCAGGGCAACCTCTACGGAGCCGGCCTGTCCTATGGCTATCAGTGGCTGCTGAGCAACCGTTGGAGTATGGAGGCTGTGATCGGTATCGGATGGGCGCATCTGGACTATGATAAATATCCGTGCGCATCATGCGGCACGGTTCAGAAGAGCGAAACGAAAGACTATTTCGGGGTGACGAAGGCTGCTCTTTCTATTATTTACTTTATTAAATAATCGGAGCTATGAAGAAAACAATGAAAATATATATGGCAGCAGCTCTGCTGGCTGTCGTTTCGCCGGCTATCCTGGCTCAGGCCCCGGTAAAAGTGGTTTGTAACGAACTGAAACAAAAAGGAAACGAATTGGTGATCGACGCCGTGATCACGGTCGACGGCAGTCAGATCAAATCTCGCGAGAACCTCTCCCTGACACCGGTTTTGGAATCGGCTTCACAGAAGGAAGGGTTACCTTCCATCCTGCTGAACGGACGGATCAGCCAGAAAGTGTATGACCGCGAGATCGCTTTGAATAACTTGCAGGATGAACCCCGCTTTTTGGTCGTTCAGGCCGGGAAGAATGAAAGCGTCATCAACTATAAAACGGTAATCCCGTTTGAATCGTGGATGAAAGACGCCCGTTTCGTGCTGGTCCCGAATATGTGCGGTTGTGGAAAAGAGGAACAGGGTGCGCCGCTCGTAATAGCCGACAAGGTCCTGACCCGTCCCGACAAGCGGTATGAGGTGCAGCCTACCCTGGCTTATATCTCTCCGGAAGCGGAAACGGTGAAACATCGTGCTGAGGTAGGGACTGCTTATCTGGACTTCCAGGTGGGTAAATATGCGATCCTGCCGGATTTCCGTAACAATGCGGTGGAACTGGCGAAGATCGACAATACGATCAGTACGGTCGTAAACGATAAGAACATCACGCTTGAAGGCATTATCCTGAAAGGTTTTGCATCGCCTGAAGGCAGCTACAAGTCCAATACGGTCCTGGCTGGCAATCGTGTGAAAGCACTTTCCGAATATATCCGGAAGAAACACGACTTCAAACCGGAGCTGTTCACGTTGGATAACGGTTCAGAAGATTGGGAAGGCCTGAAAGCAAAAGTAGAGGCCGACCGGAGCGTTCCTTCGCGTGAGGCTGTGCTGGCTATCATCAACAGCAATGATGATCCGGATAAGAAAGACGCCAGGCTGGCAGCTTTGGACGGAGGGGTTCCTTACCGTTATGTATTGAAGAATATCTATCCTTCGTTGCGTCGTTCCGACTACCGTGTCGCTTACCAGGTGCGGTTCTTTACGGTTGAAGAAGGCCGCGAGATTATCAAGACGCGTCCGCAGCAGTTGAGTTTGAGCGAAATGTTCGCGGTGGCCAACAGCTACGAGATCGGAAGCAAGGAATATAATGAAGTGTTCGAGATAGCGGTCCGCATGTACAGTGACGACCCTGTCGCCAACCTGAACGCCGCCAATATCGCATTGTCGAAGAACGACCTGGATGCGGCCCGTACTTATCTGGCTAAGGCCGGCAATAGCCCCGAAGCTATCCATGCACGTGGTGTCCTGAACCTGTTGGAAGGGAATCTGGACGAGGCCGGAAAGCTGTTGGAACAAGCAAAAGCTGCCGGTGTGAAGGGAGCTGCGGCCAATTTGGACGAGTTGCGTAAGAAAGAGGCCGATAATCAGCTATTTGATAGCTTTGAGTAGTAAGATTGAGACTTTCACAATGTAACCTTTGCCATATTTGCCCATATCTTTGCAACATAGAGTTTGCATATAAAAGATTGAGAATTTTAAATTATTCAGATTATGGAACGTATAGCGGATGTCGAAAAAGTTCTGATGAATGAGATAGACAACCAGCATGGTGTCTACTTATATCTCGAAGGCGATTCATGGTGCGCGTATGAACGTTCTGCTTATTATCTGGCCAGATTGAATGTGCCGGTGATACTACAGAAAGAAGTAATCCGCGAAGGGTACGATGTGGTTTTGTTGAAAGCACTGTTTGCAGTGGATGACATGTGTTTGCCACTGGCTCCTAAAACGGAGTTGAAAAGGGTGGCGGATGACAAGTTGCAGTTCCACATGTATGACAACATTGATGGTTTTCCTGAATGGAAAGCTTCTCAATTGAATAAGTTGCCTGCCTGACAGGTGGTTGAATAGCATTATTATTAAACAGCCGTGAGGCTTGAATAAATACTAAGTTGTAAAATTGAGGGTGTATTTTGTCCCGAAGGCTGATCGCAAGATTTCCCTTCGGGACTTTTTATTTAGAAAGTACGGTAGACAATGACACGGGCCTCCGGTGAGAGGGCGACGGTGAAATTGTCGCCCGTCGCTTCGTTCAATGTACCTTGCCACCAGGCTGTCAGCCGGCGGTCGCGGATGGGCCAGCGTAGTCCGGTGGTGGAAATCGTGCCGGAAGGGGCGAGTGAGAAAAGAGACACTTGGGTACCGGGATCGCTTGCCAGCGTCGTCGTTTGCCGGAGAGGGGTGAAAATCCCATAGTCCGAAAGCATTTCTATCCGGCGGAACAGCGGAGCGTAGTCCATCAGCAACGAGATATTGCCTAACGTATGGTCTTCGCGCAGCCCGGTAGCCCCTAAGATCAGGACTTCCTGCTCCCCGGATCGGTGGGCGAAACGGACGGATTTCGTCAGGTCGTTTATTTCCTGGTCCTCCACGATATGAATGCGGTCGGCGTAGCGCTCGCGGAAGCAGGACGGGATGCTGTCCAGATCGCCGACGATGGCTGCTGGGGTGATGCCTGCTTTGTCCAATGCCTCGATGGCCCCGTCACAGGCGATGACGACGGAAGCTTCGTGCAAAAGACGGAGCGGTAAAGCTGTTTGCGGAAAACTGCCGTTTGCCACGACTACGCAATTATAAGGTGCTATCATGTGTTCTTATTCCTTTCTTTTTCCAAGTATATAATCCGACTGCCGCCAGAATGGCGTAGCAAATATAGAGAAACATTGTGGGATAGAGACCACGCAGGTAATAAAGATAGACGGACACGCAGTTGACGATGATCCAGAATATCCAGTGCTCGATGATCCGGCGGGCCAGCATCCAGGTGGCGACGATTCCGACGGCAGTGGTAAAAGCATCGCCTGCCGGTATCGGCGAATCGGTGAAATAATGCAAGAAGTAATAGAGCAACGCGAACAGGGCGAGGATGGCGGAACAGATCCCGGCGAAAAGGAGGGGCGTCATGTTACGGTAGAGGATCGCTTCCTGGGAGGGGGCGGCTTCTCCGTTCTGGGCCGTTTCGACCTCACGTCTGCGTGTCCACTGCCAGAAGCCGTATATGCTGATGGCTACATAGTATATGTTCAATCCCATATCCGCGTATATCTTCGAAAAGAAGAAGACAAAGACATAGACGAGGGAAGTGAGGAAACCTACCACCCACATGGCCCGGTGCTGCCTGATCTCCAGGAACAGATAAAGCAACCCGGTCAATACTCCGAAATATTCCAATAGTTGCATGATTATAATGTGTGTTAGAACCTGAATGTGACTCGTGCCATCGCGTTTGTTCCTGCCTGGGTGAAATAGCCGTCCTCTTTATAGCGTTCGCCGCCAACGATTGCCGAGTAGACCCAGGCGTTGGTTTCATACTGTTCGTTGAACAGGTTGTTGACCGTGACATCGAGGGCTATTTCTTTCATGAACTTTGGTTTGAAAACATAACCGACGCGTAGATTGCTGACGAAATAGGGATCGATGGAACGGTCTTTGCAAGAGGTGTTGTCGATATATTGGCGGCCGACAAACTGGGAGTTGAAGCTCGCACTGAATTGTTTCCAACTGAAATTGAACATGCTGTTGGCGATGATGTCCGGTGAAAAGGCGATGTCGGTCGTCCCTAATTCGTTGTGGTCCTCGCGCAGGAAGTTCCAGTCGGCGTCGTAGACCTCGATGCTTTCGGTGAAGTTCTTGATCTTGTTCCGGCTTAGTGTCAGGTTTCCGCTCCAGTCCAGCCAACGGGTGATTTCTACACCTCCCGTGAGTTCTATCCCCATCCGGTAGCTGTCCTTTATGTTGGAAGTGAGGGCTTCGCCGATTTCGCTGATCTTGCCGGTCAGGATCAGCTGGTTGCTGTAGTCCATGAAGTAAAGGTTGGCGCCTATGCGGAAGCGGGAGTTTCCGAAACCGTAGCCGGCTTCATAATCGTAGAGCGTCTCGTGCTGTGGGCGTTCGTCTCGGCCGGCTTCGGTGAAGTTGTCGCGGTTCGGTTCGCGGTTGGCTACCGAGAAAGAGACGAAAGCGTTGTGGCCACCCTTTTGGAAGTTAATGCCCGCTTTAGGGTTGAAGAAGTTCCAGTGCTTGTCGACATTCACGTGGTCGCCGGCTTTGTCGTCGCTGCCTTCGATCGTGTAGTGGATACCCCGGTACTGCATGTCCAGATAACCGTTCAGATTGGGATGGAGCTGGTAATTGGCCTTGGCATACATATTATAATCCAGTTTGTCGCCCGTGTTACGATAATATTCGTAGTCCGGTACGGGAAGGTTGTTCGATTGCTTTGCCCAGATGACACGTCCGAAATGGTCGCCGTCATAACGGTTGATGGCGGCTCCGGCGGAAAACTGCAAGCGTTCTCCCCGGTAGTTAGCGCTGTAGATCGCTCCGTAGAAGTCGTTTTCCAGCCACTTGCGGCGGACGAGGTCTGTCTTGGCGATGGTGTCTCCCTGGCTGTCGATATATAGGGGTAGCTTGTAGTCCTTGACTTTGGCCCCTCCTTTGTAATCTTCATAATAACCTGCCCCGTGTGTGTAATGGAGTGTCAGGTTCATGTTCCACAAATCGCTCAGACGTTGGCTGGCTGTCAGGTGGTAGTTCTGCTGTTGGTAGTTGTCCGTCTGATTTTGGTAATATTTGGTGACACCGTCTTCTTGATATTCCCCGCACGGGTTGTAGGTGCGGTCTGAGTCCAGCAGATAGGAGGGGACGCCGGTCCATGCCTGGTAGGTCTTCTCGATGCTGCCGAAAGTCTGGAAACGGATCAGCGTGTTATCCCCATAGTAAGCCGCCGAGGCAAAATAGGAATGCATGTTGGCCTTGGCCCGGTCAATGTACCCGTCGCTCTGGATATTGGAATAACGGGCGTCGAAAACGAAATGGTCCTGTAGAAGCCCGGTTCCGAGCTTGACCATGTTTTTGACTGTTCCGAACGATCCGGCCGAGACCGAATATTCGGCATAAGGTTTCAACTCTGATTTCTGTGTCTGCATGGCGACGGTTGCTCCGAAGGCGGCTGCCCCGTTGGTCGAGGTTCCGGCTCCACGCTGTATCTGGATATTATCGACCGAAGAGGCGAAGTCCGGCATGTTCACCCAGAAGACTGTGTGTGACTCGGAGTCGTTTACCGGTACGCCGTTGACCGTGATGTTGATACGGTTGGCATCCGTCCCCCGGATGCGGAATCCGGAATAGCCGATGCCTGTCCCGGCATCTGATGTCATGATGACGGACGGCGATTGGAGGATCAGGAAGGGAATGCCTTGCCCGTCGTTCCGGCGGTTCAGCTCGTCCTTTGTCAGTTCACTGTAGGCAACCGGTGTCCCTTTGGCTACTTTGGTTGCGGTGACGACTACTTCGTCCAGCGAGATGTCTTTTGAAATTTTCAGAGAATCGGCAGGTCCAGCCGTTTTGCCTTGCGCCGACAATACCACTAATGATGAGGCAATAATAAGAACACTTTTCATCCTTTTTCTTTTTGATAACCTGAATTTTAAAAGGAATAGCAGAGGTGAGCTGTTTTTACTGAAGATACACTTTTTTCCCTTCGCCGGCATTACCCGTCCAGGTTCAATGGGTATGATCTCAGCCTGCCTTCCTGTTTCTTGGGCGTCATTCCGGCAAGCACCCCCTTATATTCGAGGGGCAAAGGAACGAAAAAAACGGGTAATGATCAAATACTTTAGGATGGCTACACCAAAAGAAGACCTTTTTTCGATATTTTCTTCCTTTCGTATTATCATTTCGATAGACCAAGAGGATATTTGCTATCAAATAGAATGTTAAAAAATATTACCCTTGCGGGTAATTTCCAAA
>OGRT01000938.1_pt1 | contig 27077 bp, 18 predicted proteins | sample 1553581 | NCBI WGS metagenome assembly OGRT01 (sample SAMEA2580113, study PRJEB22360) | human gut metagenome | biome: human gut; feature: human-associated habitat; material: faeces | place: Denmark | collected 2008/2010
CGACGAGAACGGGGATGAGTTCCCCCCCTGGCCAGCCGAGACTATCGGCTACTTTAACGAGCAGGGCGTGACCCTCAACGTGATCAGCGGCGACGACCCGCGTACGGTGTCGTCGATCGCGCGCGTGGTGGGCGTGCCGGGCGCCGACGCTTGCGTGGACGCCACGACGCTTGATACGCCTGCCAAGGTCGATACGGCGGTGGACCGCTATCACGTCTTTGGGCGTGTGACGCCGCAGCAGAAGCGCGAGCTCGTGCAGGCGCTCAAGCGCCGCGGGCACACTGTGGCCATGACGGGCGACGGCGTCAATGACGTGCTGGCGCTCAAGGAGGCCGACTGCTCCGTGGCGATGGCCGCCGGCTCCGATGCCGCGCGCAATGTGGCCGAGATCGTGCTCGTCGATAACGACTTTGCCTCGATGCCCGCTGTGGTGGCCGAGGGCCGTCGTTCTATCAATAACCTGCAGCGCTCTGCTGCGCTCTTTCTGACCAAGACGCTGTTCTCGATGGGCCTGGCGGCGCTGTGCATCGCGCTGCCGCCGTATCCCTTCGAGCCCATTCAGATGACGCTTATCAACTTCTTCTGCATCGGCGCGCCGGGCTTTGTGCTGGGCCTGGAGCCTAACAACGCCCGCGTGAAGGGGTCGTTCTTGACCAACGTGCTTAAGCGTGCGCTGCCGCCGTCGATTGCGGTCATTTTGGCTGCGGCGCTCGATATCTTTGTGGCACGCGTATTTGGCTTTAGCCAGCTTACGCTTTCGACCATGTGCCTGCTCACGTCGTGCGCGGCGAGTGTCAGCCTGATCTGGCGCATCTCGCAGCCGCTCACGCCCTTGCGCGTGGTGCTTTTTGTGTTTGTCGTCGCTGGTATTTTGACGGGCGTTATCGGGTTCCCGGGGCTGCTGTCCATCGCCAACCTGTCGATGGGTCAGATGGTCATCTTGGCGGTTATCGTCGTCATTACCTGCGCGGTGTTCTTTAAGCTTGCCACGATGATGGACTCGCTTAAGCCCCGTCGCCGTCATGCGGCTACCGGCTTTGGCCGCGGCGTGCGCGTTCGCCTGGGTCGCGGCGGCGGCAAGGTGAGCTCGACGGGATCGACCGCCGAGCGTTTTGCCAAGCGCGTTGCCGCCGATATGGCGCAGCGCCGCGAGGAACGCACTGTCCGCGAGGCCGAGGCCCGTGCACTCGAGGGTGTGGCCCAGGCCCAGCCCAAGAAAAAGAAGGGCGCCGGTGCCAAGCGCTCCCGCGTGACCAAATCGGCCCAGGGCATCAAAGTCTCGATGCCCAAGAAAAAGAAGTAGTCCGAGGCCTTCGGGGATGTCCTGCGATGTTGAATTGGTGCCTTGCGCTTGTGGGGCCGTGTCGATGTTATGCTCTAACCTCAATTGTTTGAATTGCTTCGGAAAGAGGATGCCGTGATCTGCCCGCATTGCCTAAAGACCATCGAGGACGGCGCCTCGTTCTGCCCCTATTGCAACGCATACGTTGGTCCGGGCGATGGACCCGAGCATACCGAGTTCGTGTTCTGCGACGGCTGCGGCGCCCGTCTGTCCCCGCATGACCGTACCTGTCCCAAGTGTGGACGCCCCGCGCCAGGCATCCTTTCCGAGGACGCGGCCGCATCCGACCTGGCCGCAGGGCGCACGGCCGGCTTTCCGCGCCTGACGCAGGAGCAGATCGATACCGAGGTGCCCCACGCGCCGGCGTCTGCCGCCGCGGTGCTCTCCGACGCAGCCGACCCCAACGAGACCTGCGTGCTGCCTGCCTTCGATAAGGACTTTGGCATCCCCAAGGTGGATATCCCCACGCCGGTGTCCCTGCGCGATGATGCCCAGCCTAAAAAGCAAAAGCCCAAGCGCAAGGTCCATCCCGACGAGGATGCCTATCACAAGCACAAGCGCCATATCCCCAAACCGCTCATCGTCATCGCGGTGCTCGCCGCCGTGTGCGGTGGTGCGTATTGGTTTGTGACTGCCGATCCCATGGGCGTCATGCCCGGCTTCTACGACCAGTTTGGCCAGGCCGCCAAGACCACCTTCCCGTCGCGCCAAAAGGGCGAGACCACGGAGAAAGAGTCCAAGCAGGAGGATACGTCCGAGGTCGTTCAGGAGGAGACCGTCCTAACCGACGACCAGCTCTACACCAGGCTCGACGGCCTGTACCAGACCATCGTGTCGTACAGCGACGAGGATCAGATTGGCGAGGTCATCGATTCGTTTAATAACGGCTATCTGCGTACACCGCTCTCCACCCGCCAGGAGCTGTCGCAGAGCGCCTATGCCCTGCGCGATCAGATTAAAAAGACCCAAGATGAGCTCAACAACCTCAAGGTTCAGGACGACACGGTCTATGCGGAGGACATCGATCATCTAAAGCAGCTTGCCCAGTGGATGTACGAGCGTGTCGACGTGATCTGCCAGAGTTGGGATATCTCGCTGTCCATTCCCGACGGCGAGTCGCCGAGCGCCCGTCAGAGTGAGATCCTGGCGCCCATCGCACAAGGCGGCAACAGCGCGCTTAACCAGTACGACGCCAACGTGAGTGCATGGAGGCCGCAGCAACGTTCGTAATTTGTTGCCCTCCGCCGGCATAACCTGCGTGCGCAATTGATGGAAGCCCGTGCTTATTGCTACAATTCGTACAAATATGCTTTAAACGCACGAGGAAGGAACCACATGTTTGGTTTTAAGAAAGAGCTCTATACGCCCGAGTACCAGCTCGTTGGTGACGAGTGCGCGGTGATCGAGACGTCGAAGGGCACCATCAAGGTCAAGTTTGACGGTGAGGGCGCCCCCATCCATGTGGCGAACTTCTGCGAGCTTTCCACTATGGGCTTTTATGACGGCCTTAAGTTCCATCGCTATGTGCCCGGCTTTGTGATCCAGGGCGGCGACCCCAATACCCGCGATATGTCCGGCGCCGATGTCGCTGCCGGCCTTGAGGGTCCCGACGGCATGCCCGGTACCGGCGGCCCCGGCTACTGCATCAAGGGCGAGTTTGCCACCAATCCGCGTAACAGCCATGTTGACGGCGCACTTGCCATGGCCCGCTCCATGGATCCCGATTCCGCGGGCTCGCAGTTCTACTTCTGCCTGGGTGCCCAGCACAACCTCGACTCCGGTTATACCGTCTTTGGCACCACGGTCGAGGGCCTCGACGTCATCTCGCAGCTGCGCGCCGGCGACGAGATAGTTCATGTCGAGATCGTTCACGAGTAAAGGGGACTTCCTTGAATAGCCAGCTGATCCAACAGGGCCGCGCCGCTTATCGCGCGGGTGATTTTTCCGCTGCCGCCCAGATGCTTGGCGCGGCAAAGACTCCCAACGAGATCATGGGTGAGGCCGACCACCTGCGCGGCAACGCCCTGATGCATCTGGGCATGTACGCCGAGGCCGCCGAGGCCTACGCCGCCGCGCTCAACGACGGCGCCTATGGCAAGCGCGGCGCCCTGCTCACCAACCGCGGCAAGGCGCTCGCCGCGGTGGGCGACTACACCACGGCTGCCCAGGCGTTCTCTGCAGCTACCCAGGACGCTTCCTACGCCACGCCGTTTAAGGCCTACCTGGGTCTGGGCAATGCGCTGTTCCAGGCGGGCGACTATGCCAACGCCGGCACCGCCTTCCGTCAGGCTGCCATCGACGGCGCCAACCCGGCTCCTGCCGCCGCCCTTGGCGATCTGGGTCGCTGCTTCATCAAGCTCGGTCGCCCCGCGGACGCCGTTGAGACCTACCGCACGGCTATCGACTTTGCCGGCCCGCGCGACGATACGCGCGCCCTCAACGCCGGCATGGGCCAAGCGCTTTCCGCCGCCGGCCGTCCCTCCGATGCGCTCGATGCCTTTAACGCCGCTACCGCCGACGGCATCTACCAGCTCACGCCCGAGCAGGCCGACGAGCTTGCCCGCGTGCACGACTCGCTCGCCGCGCTTTCGGCCCAGACGGCCATGTCCACGGCTCCGGCTCCCGCGATGGACGCTCCCGCTGTCGACCCGCTCGATCCCACGGGCGCGACCGGTCAGTTTATGCCTGACCCCTCTGACACCGGCTTCTTTACGCTGTCCGAGTCTGAGATGGTCCAGCAGGACCGCAAACAGGCCAAGGTTCGTCGTCGCCACCGCCACACGGGTCTTAAGATCTTCCTGGTGCTGCTTCTGCTTATCGTGATCGCCGCCGGCGGTCTTGGCTATGCTTATACGCGCGGCATGGGCTACCCCTCGCAGGAATCCGTCATCACCGACCTGTTCCAGGCTGCCGGTGACGGCGATACCGCCAAGGCCGAGTCCTGCCTGGCCTCGAGCCTGTCCGAGGATGCCAAGGCGATGATCATCTCCTCGATCCCGCAGGGCGCTACCGTCTCCATTGAGGGTATGGATCAGTCCATGACCGAGACCACCGCCAAGGTGAAGGCTTCGCTGTCCAAGGGCGGCGAGCAGGAGTACAACGTTAAGTTCGTGCGCTCCGACAACCATATCGGTTGGGCCGTTTCCTCCTTCGATATCGATTTCTCGGCCGCTGACAACCAGTAGTGACCTTATGAGATTTGGCTCTGCCCGGCGCTTCACCGCAAGTGAGGTGCCGGGCTTGCGCTAGTATGATGGGCTAGTAGTTTTCCAGCAATCATCCAACACATCAGGAGTTGCGTTGTTTTCTTTGATGGATATGTTCTTCGGTAGCTATGCGGGCGATCTCGCCATCGACCTCGGCACCGCCAATACGCTCGTCTCCGTGCGCGGCAAGGGCATCGTCATCCGCGAGCCCTCCGTTGTCGCTATCGACAAGAACGACGAGCGCATCCTGGCAGTCGGCATCGAGGCCAAGCGCATGCTCGGCCGTACGCCCGGCAACATCGTGGCCGTTCGTCCCCTTAAGGACGGCGTCATCGCCGACTTCGATGTCACCGAGGCCATGCTTCGCTACTTTATCGACAAGGCTTCCGAGAAGCGCTATCCGTGGACTCCGCGTCCGCGCGTCGTCGTCTGCGTTCCCTCCGGCGTCACGTCGGTCGAGAAGCGCGCCGTCTTTGAGGCCACGATCCAGGCCGGCGCTCGCCAGGCCTATCTGATCGAGGAGCCCATGGCGGCTGCCATCGGCGCCGACCTACCCGTCGAGGAGCCCACGGGCTCCATGGTCATCGATATCGGTGGCGGCACCACCGAGGTCGCCGTTATCGCTATGGGCGGTATTGTCGTGTCGCAGTCCATCCGCATTGCCGGCGATGAGTTCGACCAAGCTATCCTCACCCATGTTCGCGATGCCTACAACCTGGCCATCGGCGAGCGCACGGCCGAGGACATCAAGATCAAGGTCGGCTCCGCCGTGCCGCTCAAGGATGAGCTCGACGTCGAGGTCAACGGACGCGACGTTATCACGGGCCTGCCCAAGACCGTGCGTATCGAGAGCGAGGAGATTCGTCGCGCGCTTAACAAGCCGCTCGACGAGATGGCCAAGGCCGTTAAGGACGCTCTGGACGCCACGCCGCCCGATCTTGCCTCGGACCTTATGTACTACGGCATTCTGCTGACCGGCGGCGGTGCGCTGCTGCGCGGCCTCGACGTGCGCCTGCGCGACGAGACTGGCGTTTCGGTCAACGTCAGCCCCACGGCGCTCGATAACGTCGTAAACGGCTGCGCCCGCGTGCTCGAGGCCAACGCCTTTGACGGTGGCTTCGTCCAAACCAATGCTTAATTTCCAAAAGGTGGATTCCATTTGGCACGATCTTCGGGTTTCTCTCCAAATCTGAATACCAAGCGACAATCAACGGGTATGCGCCCGTTGATTGTTTTCAGCCTGATTTCGGTGTTGCTGCTCACGTTTTATATCCGTGAGGGTGAGGCCGGGCCGATTCATGCCGTCCGCTCGGGTGTGACGACGATTACCTCGCCGGTGCGCTTTTTGGGCTCGGCCGTGGCGGCTCCCTTCAACGCGATCGGCAACGTGTTCTCCAACCTTACGGCTTCGCAGGAGTCGCTCGACGATCTCAAGAAGCAAAACGAGGTGCTGACCTCTAAGGTCGCCGAGCTTTCCGAGGCTCAAAAGACTGCCGAGCGCCTGGAGGGACTGGTTGGGCTGCAATCGACTTACAACCTCAAGTCGACCGCTGCTCGTATCGTCGGCGCGTCGGGTGATGCCTGGACCTCGACCGTTACCATCGACAAGGGCTCTGCCGACGGCCTGACCATCAACATGCCCGTGACGAGTTCTGCCGGTGTTATCGGCCAGATTATCGAGGTATCGGCTAAGACCTCTACCGTACGCCTGATTGGCGACGAGAACTCGGGCGTGTCCGCTATGGTGCAGGACACGCGCGCCCAGGGCATGCTGCAGGGTCAGGCTGACGGTACGCTTCGTCTTGAGTACGTGAGCGTCGACTCCGACGTCAAAGTGGGCGACATCATCGTGACCTCTGGTATTGGCGGTGTGTTCCCCAAGGGCCTGCCGCTCGGCACCGTTTCCTCGGTGGAGAAGTCTGCCAACGATGTGTACTACACCATTGTGGTGCGCGCTCAGACCACGGCCGAGAACAACGAGGAAGTGCTCGTCATTACCTCGCTGACCGACGAGCAGTCGGCCTCGGATGAGGATGTGAGCACCGCTAATAGCACGCCGCAGGGAACGTCGCGCGATGCTGCGACCAAGACGAAGGACGAGGGCTCGGACGACAGTTCCGACACGTCCGAGACGACCGATTCCGGCTCGAGCGAATAGGGGGCATGTCCATGGATCTACACGAGCAGGGGGCGAGCTCCCGTACGTTTGTAATCGCCGCCATTGTATGCGTGCTGCTGCAGGCAGGCCTGGCGCCGCAGATCTCCATTGCGGGCGGTCGCGTCAACTTTATGATTATCCTGGTGTGCCTGAGCGTGTTCTCGGGCGATCCCACGCGGGCTGTCGTCTGCGGTTTTTGCAGCGGCCTTTTCTATGATCTTTCCGCTGCCGTGCCGGTGGGCGTTATGTCGCTGCTGCTGACGGTGGGCAGTTTTGCCCTGGTGCACAGCGCGGCCGGTCAGACGGGCGGCTCCCCGAGCGCGCGCGGTATTACCGTGGGTGCCTTCGCGCTTGCCATCAATGTGGTCTACAGCATCATCTTGCTGTTTATGGGTTTGGAGACGAGCTTTGTGGTGGCTGTTTTTGGTCATGCGCTGCCGTCTTCGATCCTGACGGGTCTGGTTGCCATTCCGTTTTTGATGTCCGGTGTCGTGCCACAGTCCGGCTACGGATTCTCCGCACGCGGTGGTCATCAGATGGGCATGCGCTTTAAGCCCAAGACCCGCAAACTCAAATAGGGGAGGCTCAAAGATGTCTTCCCAGATGACGGTTATCATCGCCGGTATCGTGCTCGTCGTGGCCATTGTGGTCGCGCTGGTCATCATGCGCCGCGGCGATACCCGTTTTACCTACGACACGCAGCATGGAACGGCCCCGCGCGCCACCGAGGGCGAGGGCAATACCGCCGCGACCGCCTTCAAGGGTCGTTTCTCCATCCTCACCGCAGGCGTGGGAGCGATGTTCGCCGCGCTCGCCGTCAAGCTGTGGGGCATGCAGATGGTCTCGTCGGACTACTACGACAAGCAGGCCAAGAGCAACCAGACCCGTACCGTCACTACGCCGGCTGTGCGCGGGCGAATCCTTGATCGCAATGGCGTGGCACTTGTGCAAAACCGTCCCTCACTTGCCGTTGTCGCCTATCGCGACCTGGCCGATGACACCGTGCTGGTGCATCACCTCGCGAATGTGCTCGGCATGCCCTACGTTGCGGTGCTGCGCAATATCCAGGACAATTCCGAGGGCGCTCAGAGCCTGCACACCATCGCGACGGACGTGCGCCGCTCCACGGTTGCCTATATCAAGGAGCATGCCGGCGAGTTCCCGGGCGTGAAGATTGCCGAGCGCACCGAGCGCCAGTACCCGTACGGCGAGACGGCCTGTCACATTTTGGGCTATACCGGCACCATTACCTCCGAGCAGCTCGAGGCGCAGAACAAGAAGGCTTCGGGCGATAACGATAGCGCCGCCGGTCTGATTACGTACCAGTCGGGCGATATCGTGGGTCAGGCGGGCGTCGAGAGCTACTACGAGAACTTGCTGCAGGGTATTCGCGGCGAGCAGACGGTGAAGGTCGATGCCTCTGGCAACGTGACCGGACAGGCCGGCGCCGTGCCTGCCAAGGCCGGCTCCGACATTAAGCTCACGCTTGACCTCAAGATTCAGCAAGCCTGCGAGACGGCGCTTGCAAGTGCCATTGAGCTCGCTAAGACCACAGGCCACAGCGACGCCGGCAACGGTGCCGTGGTGTGCCTCGACCCCAATAACGGCGAGATTCTGGGCATGGCCAGCGAGCCCAAGTTCGATCCTTCGGTGTTTATCGGCGGCGTCTCCAACGATGTTTGGACCGAGCTCAACGATGACGAGGGTTCGCATCCGCTGCTCAACCGCGCCATTAGCGGCCAGTACATGTCGGCTTCGACCATTAAGCCGCTCTCGGCGCTGGCTGGTCTTGAGTTTGGAACCTACACTTCAACGCAGACAACCAACTGCACCGGCTATTGGACGGGTCTGGGCAAGTCGTGGGGCAAGCGTTGCTGGCTTCAATCCGGACATGGTGTCATGACGCTGCAGTCCGGTATCGCCAATTCCTGCGACCCCGTGTTCTACGACATGGGCAAGGCGTTCTTTTATGACGAGCAACATCCCGAGGGCCTGCAGGAGGTCTTTCGTCGCTGGGGCCTGGGCAAGACCTGCGGCATCGACCTGCCGAGTGAGGGCACGGGCCGTATTCCCGATGCCGAGTGGAAAGAGTCTTACTTTACCGACGCATCTGCCGAGGACCGCAAGTGGAATGCCGGCGATATGACCAACATTGCCATCGGCCAGGGCGACATTCTGGTGACGCCCCTGCAGATGGCGTGCGCCTATATGGGTCTTGCCAACGGCGGCAAACAGTACGTGCCTCACGTGTTTTTGTCAGCCGTGTCGCGCGATGGCGAGGGCGATGCCTACAAGTACAACGGCAAAGGCAAAAAGAAACGCCTTCAGGCCAAGATCAACAGCGATTCGGATTTGGCTCTTGTTCGCAATGGCATGCACGACGTGATTTACACGGCATCGACGTCTCTGGCGGCTCACTTTGGCACCCTGACACCGCAGGTATACGGCAAGTCGGGCACGGGCGAGAAAAGCGGCGAGGACGAATATGCGTGGTTCTGCGCCTATGCACCGGCCGATGATCCCAAGTATGTCATCGCTACTGTCCTGGAGCAGGGCGGCGGCGGCTCAGATACCGCGATGCATGTCGTGCGCGACGTGCTCGGTGTGATTTATGACGAGCCCGATACCTCTTCGGCCTCGGGCGATTCTTCGGTTCGATAGGAGGTTGCGATGGATTTTTCGCCGGCGGACCTGTTCCGCTCAACCAAAACCGGCTCTCGCAGCAGCCTGGACCGCGTTAACAAGCAGCTCTCGGCCTCGCGCGGAACGTTTCGCCAAAAGGTGCACATCGGTGTGCTGCTGGCTACCGTCGCGCTCGTTGCCTATGGTGCCATCATCATTTGGTCGGCCTCGCAGTTTAAGGCTGATGCCTCGTTCTCGCGACACCTGCTGGGCATTGGCATTGGCGCGGTGCTGGCGGTGCTCGTCTGGCGCACCGACCTGCGTGGCATTTCCAATTTCTCGACGGCGCTGCTCGTCATTGACCTTATTGTGATCTTCTCGCCCAAGATTCCGGGCCTGTCCTATACGGGCGGTCTGGGCATGACGGGCTGGATCAAGATCCCCGGTATCGGCCTGACATTCCAGCCCGTTGAGCTCGCCAAGCTCATCACCATCTTCTTTATGGCCACGCTTGGCTCGCAATACAACGGCCGCATCGATACCGTTCGCGACTACATTAAGCTCTGCGGTATGCTGTCCATTCCGTTTTTGGCCGTTGTCGCCATGGGTGACCTGGGCTCGGGCCTGGTCGTGCTGGTCTCGGGTGCCATTGTCATCTGCATGAGCGGTGCACGCCGCGAATGGGTGCTGTCGACCTTGGCCCTGCTGGTTGGCTTGATTGCGCTCATCTTGGCGCTCGACTCGGTCTTTGATTCGCTTCTTGGCCACGACGTGCTTATCAAGCAGTATCAGATGAACCGTCTGACAGTCTTCATCGACCCCGACAAAGCCGATTCTGATGATGCCTACAACCTGCAGCAATCGCTCATTGCCGTCGGCTCGGGTGGCTTCTTTGGTAAGGGCCTGGGCCACGCGACGCAGACGGCCGGCGGCTTTCTGCCCGAGTTCCATACCGACTTCGTCTTCGCCTTCCTGTCCGAGACGTTCGGCTTCTGCGGCTCCTTTTTGCTCCTGTGCCTCTACGTGCTGCTGATCTTCTCGACGATCCGCGTTGCCTTTAAGTGCGAGTCACTGTTCTTGCGCCTATCGTGCGTGGGTATCGTCGGCATGTGGGCGTTCCAGACCTTCGAGAACATCGGCATGTGCATTGGCATGATGCCGATTACCGGTATTCCGCTGCCGTTTATTAGTTTTGGTTCGTCGTCGATGATGATTCAGTTGCTAACGGTGGGTATCGTACAATCCATATGGCGGCATCGTTCGGGCGCCGCGTAACCGCTGGAGGGGTTTGCCATGAAGATTCCCGTAGATAAGTTGACCAGCGCTTTTAAGATGGGCGCGTCTGTTAAGAAGGATTCCGATACACCGGTGCGTGTCTCGGTTTACCTTGATTCGACTGCGTCTCGCTTTTTGGTCGAGACGGTGCGCGATGCCTTTGTGCCGCAGACGACTTCGGGCATTGTGTGTGTTGATCGCCTGGGGGAGGACCGTATCGTTCCCAAGGCCGATACTGACGTGGTGTTGGTCCTCTCGTGCGGATCTGACCGCTTGGAGAGTGCTGTGCAGGAGCTCGTGATTGCCGGCGCGCCCGTGTGCGTGCTTGCCGAGTCCGCCGTTGAGGTGCCGTTCGTTGAGGAATCTACGCCCATGCTCGGCGTGGTGGCAGCGACCGATAAGACCTATCTGCTCGAGACACTTGCCCGCTGGATTCTCGATCGTACGGACAAGGAGACGGCTTTTGCCGCCAACTTTGCCTTTATGCGCATCGCGGCGGCAAATCGCATCATTACCTCGTGCGCGCTCACCAACATGGCGACGGGCGCCTTGGTGTTTTTGCCGGGTGCCGACTATCCCGTGATGGCGCTGGCGCAGGTGGGCATGCTCTTTGAGCTGGCGGCCATCTTTGGACGCGGCATAAAGCCCGAGCGCGGCTACGAGGTCGCGGGCGTGCTCGCCGGTGGTCTGGTGATTCGCGCCGTCACCCGCGCATTGGTGAAGCAGACGCCGCACATCGGCTTTGCCGTTAAGGCGCTTACCGCAGCCGCGGGTACCTATGGCATGGGCCGCGCGCTCGTGTCGCTCTACGAGCGCGATGTGGACTACAGCCGTGCCAATGAGGTCGCTGCTGCCACGTTCTCGCGCGTTCGCGACCTGGTGACCACGGTCGCCGGCGCTACCCGTCCTATGGCGTCCTACCAAGACGCATCCGATCTCGCTGCTTAGGGGTTTTCTGTTGCGCGTTGCATACCAAGACTGTTTTCATCTGATCGAGCCGCTGCTCGCCAAGGTCGAAAAGCCGAGTCGCTATATCGACCACGAGTGGGGCACGCTCTCAAAGGCCGATGCCGACTATCGCTGCTGCATGATCTATCCGGACGTGTATGAGGTCGGTCTGCCCAACCAGGGCATCGCCATTCTCTACAACATCCTTAATCAGGCCGAGGGCATTTCCTGCGAGCGCGGCTACGTGCCGTGGCCCGATATGGGCGATGCCATGCGCGAAGCGGGGATTCCGCTGCTGTCGCTCGAGGGCGCAGCGCCCGTGGCCTCGTTCGACATCGTCGGCATGCATGTGCCGCACGAGATGGCTGTGACGAACTTCCTCGAAGCGCTCGATCTCGCCGGCATTCCGCTGTTGGCTGCCGACCGTACTGAGGACGACCCCATCATCGTCGCCGGTGGTCCCTCGGTGTATAACCCCGAGCCGTACGCGGCCTTTTTCGATGCCATCCTCATTGGCGAGGGCGAGGAGTCGCTGCTCGAGATCTGCCAGCTGCATCGCCGCTTGCGCGACGAGGGCGTCTCGCGCGCTCAGATTGTCGAGCAGCTCGCGACGGTCGCCGGTACCTATGTGCCGTCCCTGTATGAGGTGCGTCATGACGAGCCCTGCTCGCCGCATGGCTACACCGTGCCGCGCGAGGGCAAGGACGTCCCGCCGGTAGTCTACAAGCGCGTCGTCGAGGACTTTGGTGCCACCAATCCGCTGTCGCAGTCGTGCGTGCCGTATGCGCAACTCGTCCACGATCGCCTGTCTATCGAGATCTTGCGTGGCTGCGCCCGCGGCTGCCGTTTTTGCCAGGCAGGCATGACGTATCGTCCGGTACGCGAGCGCTCGGCCGACCAGATCGTGTCCTCGGTGATCCAGGGCTTGGAAAAGACTGGCTATGACGAGGTGTCGCTTACCTCGCTTTCGACGACCGACCACTCCTGTATCCGCGACGTGCTCGGTAGGCTCAACCGTCGTCTGGAAGATACGGGCATTCGCGTGTCCATTCCGTCGCAGCGCCTGGATTCGTTTGGCGTTGATATGGCCGAGTCGGTCGCTGGCGAAAAGAAGGGCGGCCTGACGTTCGCGCCCGAGGCGGGCAGCCAGCGTATGCGCGATATCATCAACAAGAACGTGACCGAGGAGGACTTGGATCGCGCGGCCAAGGCGGCCTTCGAGGCCGGCTGGAACCGCATGAAGCTTTACTTCATGATGGGCCTTCCCGGCGAGCGCGACGAGGACATCGTGGCTATCGCCAACCTGGCCGATCACGTGCTGGAGCTCGGCCGCTCCGTGGTGCCCAAGGCGCGCCGCGGGTCTATCTCGGTGTCTATCTCTGTTTCGGTGTTCATCCCCAAGGCGGCAACGCCCTTCCAGTGGTGCCCGCAGCTCGATTACGACGACGTCAAGCGCCGCCAGAAGCTGCTCATCACGAGCGTGCGCAACCGCGCCGTTCGCGTACACTACCACGATGCGGAGACCTCGCTTATCGAGGCTGCGCTCTCCCGTGCCGGTCGCGATATGACGCCGGTCATCATCGATGCCTGGCGTGCGGGCTCGCGCTTCGACGCCTGGGTGGAGCACTTCTCGCTCGACAACTGGAAGGAGGCCGCTGCCAAAAACGGCATCGACCTCAACGAGCTGGTGCATCTGCCCTACGAGCTGGACTGGCGCCTGCCCTGGGAGCACGTGAGCCCCGGCTGCTCGCGCGGCTTCCTCGAGCGCGAATACCGCCGTTCGCTCGAGGGCGTCACGACGCCCGATTGCACCCGCACGTCGTGCACCGGCTGCGGAATCTGTCCCACGCTCCACGCCAAGAACGTATTGATGGGTGATCGCGCATGAGTGAGCGCTTGACCGACAATCCCACGCTCTTTAGGCTGCGCGTTCGCTACGGCAAGCGTGATCGCCTTAAGTACCTGGGCCATCTGGAACTAATCCATACCATTGAGCGCATCGTGCGCCGTGCGGGCCTGCCCTATGCCGTGACGCAGGGCTTCTCGCCGCATATGCGCGTGGGCTTTTCGTCGGCGCTGCCCGTGGGCACGTCGTCGACCTGCGAGTGGTATGACCTGTTTATGACCGAGTTCGTCGCGCTTGACGAGGCCTTTGAGCGCCTAGTCGCTGCATCGCCTGCCGATTTGGCGCCTATCGAGGCCGCCTACATCGACGTGCGCACGCCGGCGCTGACGGCTCAGCTTACACGTCTGTCGTACCGCATCGACTTGCACCTGGACCCCGAGGCCCCCGTGAGCGCCGACGAGGTGCGCGCTGCGATCGACACGTTGCGCGCGGGTCATGGCATTGATTATGCACGCGGCAAAAAGAGCAAGCGTCTCGATCTGGACCATACGCTCGTTGGCTATGAGCTCGCGGTGGGGGAGTGTGAGGACCATCTGGTGCTTATGCTCGACACCCATGCCGACAACGAGGGCTCCATGCGACCGGAGATTTTGCTTTCTGCTGCTGATGTTTTGTTGCAGGGCTTGACCCCGGGCGTCGATGCACCTATTGTTTCCACCGGTATGCAAGACCTCGTGACCATCTGCTCCTACGATGTCGAGCGTCAGAATCAAGCATGCGAGGACGACGAGGGCCGACTCGTCAGCCCCATACCTGTGCGAACTTGTGGATTTGCTCCACATACTCGTTGACGGGGGTATTATCGCCTGCTACTATATTCGGCTGTTGCACTAACTGATGCATGAAGGGCAAGTAAACATGTACGCAATCGTTAACACGGGCGGCAAGCAGTACAAGGTCGCCACCGACGATGTCATCACCGTCGAGAAGATCGAGGGCAATGAGGGCGACAAGGTCACCCTGCCGGTCATCTTCCTCAACGATGGTAAGAAGATCGTCACCGATCCCGACAAGCTGGCCAAGGCCAAGGTTACCGCTCAGATCGTTGAGCAGTTCAAGGGCGAGAAGCAGCTGGTCTTCAAGTTCCACAAGCGCAAGCGCTATCGTCGTCTGAAGGGTCACCGTCAGCAGCTCACCAAGCTGAAGATTGTGAAGGTTCAGGCTACCTCCCGCGCCAAGAAGGCTGTCAAGGCAGAGGCTGAGGCTGTTGCCGAGGCTCCCGTCGCCGAGTAGATTACACTCGTAACGAAAGAGTAGGTATACACAATGGCACACAAAAAAGGACTCGGTTCCTCCCGTAATGGCCGTGACTCCCGCGGTCAGCGCCTTGGCACGAAGCGCTATGCCGGCCAGACGGTAACCACGGGCACGATTCTCGTCCGTCAGCACGGCACGCACATCCACCCGGGTGAGAACGTTGGCCGTGGTAAGGACGACACGCTGTTCGCGCTGGTCGACGGTACCGTTGAGTTCCACAAGGGTATCAAGCACAGGGTCAGCGTACGCCCGCTCGCGAACGCGTAATTCACCCTTCATAGAGCACATATGTGGGAGGCACTTGAGTTTTAGGATTCAAGGGTCTCCCTCTTTTTTGTAGGAGGCGATTCTGTTGTCACAGTTCACCGATATCAGCCGCATTAACGTGTGCGGCGGCGACGGCGGTGCCGGATGCATGTCGTTTAGGCGCGAGGCCTTTGTCCCCAAGGGTGGCCCCGATGGCGGCGACGGCGGTCGTGGCGGCAATGTCGTCATCCAGGCCGATGCTCAGCTGTCTTCGCTGATCGACTACCGCTTTAAGCATCACTTCCGCGCCGAGCGCGGAACGCACGGCCAGGGCGCCCGCCGCAACGGCAAGAGCGGCGAGGACCTGATTCTTAAGGTTCCCATGGGTACCGTGGTGCGCGAGCTCGACCCCGAGACGCAGACCCCGATGTTCGAGATTGCCGACCTGGTGCACGATGGCGAGCGCGTTGTCGTGGCGCCCGGCGGTGCCGGTGGTCTGGGCAATACGCACTTTGTGACGTCGGTGCGCCGCGCGCCCGCGTTCGCCCAGCTGGGCGAGCCGGCCGAGGAGCACTGGATTGAGCTCGAGATGAAGCTTATGGCCGATGCCGCGCTCGTGGGCTTCCCCTCGGTGGGCAAATCCTCGCTTATCGCGCGCATGAGTGCCGCCCGACCCAAGATCGCCGACTATCCGTTTACCACGCTCGTGCCCAACTTGGGTATGGTGCGTGCCGGCGAGTACTCCTATGTCGTTGCCGACGTCCCCGGCCTTATCGAGGGCGCGAGCGAGGGCCGTGGCCTGGGCCATCAGTTCCTGCGCCACATCGAGCGCACGGCACTCATCATGCATGTCGTCGACATGACGGGCGGTTTTGAGGATCGCGATCCGGTCGAGGACTATCGCATCATCAACCGCGAGCTCGAGCAGTATGGCGCCGAGCTTTCGGAGCGCCCGCAGATCGTTGTCGCCAATAAGTGCGATGCGCCGGGCACGGCTGACAAGATTGCCGACCTCAAACGCGCCGCGCTTGACGATGGACATATGTTCTTTGCCGTGTCTGCTGTGACGGGCGCCGGCCTCAACACACTGATGCTTGCCGTGGGCGAGCAGGTGGCTAAGCTGCGCGCCGAGTTGGCTGTCTCCGATGAGCCGGTCGATCTGCGCGACGATGAGTGGGAGCGCCGTCGCCTGCAGCGTGAGAAGCGTTTCCGTATTGTTCAGGAAGAGCCCCATGCTTTCCGCGTGGTTGGTCGTGCCATCGAGCGCATGGTCATCCAGACCGACTGGGAAAACGAAGAAGCCGTCATTTACCTGCAGCATAAGTTTGCGCGCATGGGTGTCGACGATGCGCTCGAGAAGGCCGGCTGCCGTGCGGGCGACGAGGTCCGTATTTGCCAGCGCGCCTTTGACTTTGAGGGCGCCGAGGACTTCTCGGAGTACGAGGAGGAGCTTGAGGACGAAGGCGAGGACGTTGCCGTTGAGGTCTTTGACGTAGCCGATGCTGCGGACGAGGACGTCGAGGTTGTCGATGCGGCAGAAGCCGCTGGCGATGGCGCGACCCCCGGGGGGGTCCTCGGCATGTCGCTGCGCGGTGGAATTGGTTTGCCCGAGCTGCCTATCAAGGATGGGCAGGAGTTTCGGCTTGGCATTATGGGTGGCACCTTCGACCCGATTCATTACGGGCACTTGGTTACCGCCGAGCAGGCGCGCGAGTCGCTCGACTTGGACGCCGTGCTCTTTATGCCGGCCGGCTCTCCCGCTTTTAAGCTCGACAAACCGGTGACGCCTGCCGAGGACCGTTATGCCATGACGGTCCTCGCCACCGCTGCGAATCCGGCTTTTTTGGCGAGCCGATTCGAGATCGACCGTGCTGGTGTCACCTATACAGCCGATACGCTGCATGCCCTTCGCGAGTTTTACCCGCCACAAGTGAAGCTCTACTTTATTACGGGCGCCGATGCGATTATCGATATTGTGACCTGGCACAATGCTGACGAGATTGCCGAACTGGCAACCTTTATTGCTGCGACACGTCCCGGCTTTGACATCGATACGGCCCGGGCGCGGATTAAGGAATCGGGGCTGCCATTCGACGTGCGCTATATCCAGATTCCGGCGCTGGCGATTAGCTCGACCAACATTCGTAAGCGAGTTGCCCGTGGCATGAGCGTGCGCTATCTTACGAGCGAGTCCGTGCTCGGCTATATTCGTAAACGCGGGCTGTATGCCGATCTGGGTCAAGAAGATTTTGATTGATGGGGGGAGAACGTTGTCGGTTGAGGATCAGTTTGAGGGCGATGAGCGCGCGCTGCTCAAGCGCATTCAAGAGCTGCTCGATGTGCGTATGAAGGATAAGCGCAAGCGCTACATGCATTCGCTTGGTGTTGCCGAGACCGCGCTTCATCTGGCCGAGGTGTATGGCGTCGATCGCTTTGATGCCGCTGCCGCCGGTCTGATCCACGACTGGGATAAGGTGCTCTCCGACGACGAGCTGGTCACGCGCGCTCTGCATTATGGCATTAAGATTGCCGGCTCTCCGTCTGCCGCGACGCCGCTTTTACATGGCCCGGTTGCCGCCTATGAGCTTCCGCAGCTTTTTCCCGAGCTGTCGCCGGCGGTCTTTCAAGCTGTCGACCGTCACACCGTGGGCGCCTGCGACATGACGCCGCTCGATATGGTGGTCTTTGTGGCCGATGCCATCGAACCCAACCGCCATGGTGATTATGCCCACGCGCTGCGCAAGATGGTGGGGGAGTCGACGCTCGACGAGTTGTTCTTCTCCTGTTTTGCGCAGGGTCTGGTCTACGTTATCCAGTCCGGGCGCTATCTTTATCCCACGGCTATTACGATTTACAACCATTACGCCCAGCTGCGCTAGCTCGGGTGCGTCTAGAAAGAGGTATTCCATGGCCGACGAGACCATGACCGACGAGCAGATTCTTGAAGGTGTGGAGCACAAGAGCTTCGTTGCCACGTCCGACCGCACCGCCGCCTCGCTGTCCGCGAGCGGTGTCGCCGCCGAGGATGTCGCCCGCGCCGCTGCGCAGGCCGCCTACGACAAGAAGGGCGAGGACGTTCAGGTGCTCGATCTGACTGAGCTCTCCGACGTGTGCGACTACTTTGTGCTCGCTACCGGTACCAATAACCGTCAGGTCGATTCTATCGTCGACGAGATCGAGGAGAAAGTCGCCGAGGCTTGCGGTGAGCACCCGTTCTCCATCGAGGGCCGCGAGCAGAAGACCTGGATGCTCATGGACTACGGCTCGGTCGTCGTCCACGTCTTCACCCCCGAGGCCCGCGACTTCTACCGTCTCGAGAAGCTCTGGGGCGACGCCCCCCAGCTCCCCCTCAACCTCCTCTAGGATCTTATTTGGGCTGGGGCTTTTTTAGCTACCCTTTTGGATGACTTCGCACTCTTTTATTCAATGCGAGGGTAGCTAAAAAAGCCCCGTCCCAAATTAGCTACCCAGTGCAATGACCGTGTGGTTAGTTGCGCTTGAGGTGGACGACCGTTTCGCAGTGGAAGGTTTGCGGGAATAGGTCGACTGGCGTGATCTTGACGGGGGAGAAGGTGCCCTCCTCGACAAAGCGCTTGAGGTCGCGGGCCAGAGTTGCCGGGTCGCAGCTCACGTAGGCGACATCACGGGCGCTCGTGCTCGCGATGAGGTCGATCGCCTCGGGGGCGAGGCCCGCACGCGGCGGGTCGACCACCAGGACATCGGCGTCCTGGTCGGGGAACTCGCGCACCGCGTCGCCGCCGATGACGTCGACGTTGTCGAGCTTGTTGATCTCGAGGTTACGGCGTAGATCGCGCACGGCCGGGCCATAGGCCTCGACGGCGGCGACAAAATCGCAGCGGCGGGCGAGCGGCAGGGTAAAGGTACCGGCACCGCAGTACAGGTCCACGGCCAGCTCGTCTTCCTGCGGGTCGAGGGCGTCCATAACGAGCTCAATCAAAATCTCGGCACCCTTGGTATTAACCTGGAAAAACGACGGGGCGGATAAGCGCATCTGGCCTTCGGCGATATTCTCGGTCCACGAGCCCTCGCCGGCGAGCATCTCCACCTTAGAGACACGGCGGGCTTTCTTTTCGCCCTTGCTCATCACGCGCACGATGCTCGTGGGATGAGCGGCGTCCGCCAGCACGCGGGAGACCTGCGAGCGCGGAAAAGAGCCTGTGGGCGTCCAGAGTGCGACCTCGAGTGCCTTGGTGCGGCGCGAGGCGCGAATGCCCACGCGTTCGAGTCCCAAGTCATGGCTACCGCTTAGATAGTTGAGTGCGCCGACGACCGATTTGAGCGCCTTCGGGAAGCGCTTATCGAACAGCGGGCACGCATCGACGGTCACGATTTTGCTGGGGTCGACACCGTGCATGCCAAGGCGCACGCGACCATTGACGACGGTCGGTTCGAGCTCGATTTTATTGCGGTAGCCCCAGTCGTCCTTGGTGTGGCGGATGGGCTGTACCAACTCATCGACCTGCTCAGGAGCGAACTTGCCGATGCGCTCGAGCGTGGAGCGCAGGTTTTGCTCCTTGGCGGCGAGTTGTGCCGTGCGTGAGAGATTGCCCCACGAGCAGCCGCCGCAGATGCCCACGAAGGGGCAGGGAGGCTGAATGCGATCGGTGCTTGGCTCCAGAATCTCGGTGGTGCGGGCGCGCATGAACGACTTGCCATCCTGTACGACCTCGGCCTCGACGGTGTCGCCTGCCACGGCGCCCTGCACAAAGACGGCTTTACCGTTGTCGGCGTGCGCCAGCCCGTCGGCGCCGTAGGTCATCGATTCTATAGTGAGCTTCATATCCCTGCCTGTCATTCGCGTTGTTGTCCGCACCATGGTAGCAGGGAAAAGCGCCCCGCATCCGAGGCTTTCCTCAAATGCGGGGCGCTTCTACAAACTGCTTCAACAAACGACTATTTCGTCTTGCCGGTAATGAGCGTCTTAAGACCCAGGCCGATCAGGCCCAAGCCCATGCGCACGCGGCCGGGGCGATGGCGCTCGATGGCCTTGGTCTTGCCGGCAGGCTTCTCGCGGCGGGCACTCTTCTCGGGTGCGGGCTTGGTGACCTGCGGCTCGGGCTGAGGTGCAGGTGCAGGTTCGGGCTCAATGACGGTCGCCTGAACCTTCTGAACCTCGGGCGCGGCCGGCTGCTGTTTGGGCTCAGGCTGGGATGCGAGCGCGGGTTCTGCCTTGGCAACAGCTTCCGGCTCGGCAGTGGGCTCGACAACTGCCTCGCGCTCAACCTCGGCCCGAATAGCCTCCTCGGCCGCGTGCTCCTTTTCCTGTGCGCGCTGCTGCGCGGCGGCCTCGGCGTTGCGATAGGCACGCTCCAGCAGGGCTTCCTGCGAGTTGAAGGGTTTCTCACCCTCTGCACGCTCCACGGGGACCCAGGTACCGTCGCTCGTGAGGCTGCGGGCCTTCACATTGTCGCGCAGCTGCATGCTCATGTACTTATGGACCAGGGCACGGCAGGTGGGGTCGAGCACGGGGAAGGCGATCTCCACGCGGTGCTCGGTGTTGCGCGTCATCATGTCGGCCGAGCTCAGATAGATCATGTCCGAGTCCACGCCAAAGGCGTAAACGCGCGCATGCTCCAAAAAGCGTCCGACGATAGAACGGACATGCACATTCTCGGTCTTGCCCGGAACGCCCGGCTTGAGGCACGAGATGCCGCGGATGATCATGTCCACGCGAACTCCTGCGCACGATGCCTCAGCGATCTTGTCGATGACCTCGCGGTCGGTGAGCGAGTTGAGCTTAAAGAACACACGGGCGGGCTCGCCAACGAGGGCGCGCTGGATCTCGCGATCCAGGCCGCGCATGATGAGCGGCTTGAGGCCGACCGGCGCCACGCCCAGGAAGCGGTAGTCGCCGCGCAGGTTGCCCAGCGACAGGTTGCGGAAGAACAGGTTGGCGTCCTCGCCGATGCCGGGATGGGCGGTCATGAGCATAAAGTCGCTGTAGAGCTTGGCCGTCTTCTCGTTAAAGTTGCCGGTGCCCAACAGTGTCAGGCGTGTAAGCGCCATGCCCTCGCGATAGGTGAGCTGGCAGATCTTGGAGTGGCACTTAAAGCCCTCGGAGCCGTAGATAACGGTGCAGCCGGCCTCTTCCAAGCGCTCGGCCCACTCGATGTTGTTCTGCTCATCGAAGCGGGCGCGGAGCTCCATGAGCACCGTGACCTCTTTGCCGTTTTCGGCGGCATCGATCAGCGACTCGCACAGGCGGCTCTGCTTGGCCACGCGGTAGAGCGTGATACGCAGCGAGATGCACTCGGGGTCGTAGGCGGCCTCGTGCACCAGATCCAGGAACGGGTTCATGGCCTCGTAAGGGTAAAAGAGCAGCTTGTCGTGCTGAAGTACCTGCTCGCGGATAGAGCGGGTCATATCGATGGTGGGGTTGGGCTGCGGCTTAAACGGCGTAAAGAGCAGCTCGTTGCGCAGGTGCTCGGGAATCTTGCCCTCAATGCCAAAGACATAGTCCAGGTTGAGCGGGATATCGCAGGTAAAGACCGAGCGACGCGAGAGCTCGAGCGCCTTGCGGATAGTCTTGAGCGTTGGCTTTTCGAGCGAGCCCGATACGGCGAGCACCACCGGCTGCAGGCGCAAGCGTTTCTTGAGGATGCGCTTCATGTGCTGGCGGTAATCCTCTTCCTCCTCGACGCCCTCGCCGTCCGGGTCGATATCGGCATTGCGGGTGACGCGGATCAGCGCGCGATCCAGCGGCTTATAGGAGCCAAAGCAGCTGTCCAGGCAGGCGAGGATGACGTCCTCGAGCAGAATGTAGGAGTAGGTGCCGGTGGGCGAGGGGATCTCGACCACGCGGTTCATCGAGGCGGGAATCTCGATCAGGCCCAGCAGGCTCTCCTCGTCGGTGACGCCGTCCAGGCCGCACGCCAGGTAGAGTGCGCCGTTGCGCAGGTTGGGGAAGGGGTGGCGCGGGTCGATCACCAGCGGTGAGATGACCGGCGACACGTAGGCCTGGAAGTAGCGGGTTACAAAGGTGCGTTCCTCGGGCGTAAGCGAATCGATGCGGGCGCGGTGAACGCCCAAGGTATCGAGCTTGCCCTCGATGCTCTTAAAGATCGACTCCCAGCGGGTAAGGAGCCCGGGCAGCTCTGCCATGACGGCATCGACCTGTTCGGAGGCGGTCATATTGCTCTTGTTGTCGACAGGTTGCTTTTTGAGCTCGGCCAAGTCGGACAGGCCACCCACGCGCACCATGAGGAACTCATCGAGGTTGGACTCGAAGATCGAGACGAACTTAAGGCGCTCGAACAGCGGCACGGACTCATCAAAAGCCTCGTCGAGCACGCGGTTGTCAAAGCGTAGCCAGCTGAGCTCTCGGTTCTGCGTGTACGAGAAGTCGCGCGGCGGTTTGCGCAGCTTTGCGGCGGCTTGCTTTTTTTCGATTTTGCTCGGCATATGCATCTGTCCGTTCAGTCCCCGCAGGGGACGGTAGCCTAACCCTATTCACTATTGTCTCAATTTAGTCGACTTGTGGCACGGACGTATTGTGCGAACGGTATCTTAACCTACTTCTTACGCCGTCAAGGCATGCAACTAACTGCCCGACTCGTTTTGAAAACAATCTATATCCATACTCAATTGGTGAGGATGTATGAATAAGAATGATTGCGAGCTGAATATAATCGAATTCAAATTGAATCATGGACAGACGATATATATATGCAGAAAACCGTTTTAGCTATGCAATTCCTAAACATGAAATTATTTGTGCAATCTTGCTCAATTCCTTAGAAAAAAGAACGATTACCTTTGAAAACCTGCTTTAGAGAACTGAAGTGCATCATGGGGGAATCGTATGCGATATACCGTTCATCGCACTTTGCTGACCGTTCGGGGGCGAGGTGGAATTGCGGGTGGTTTTTGGATATAACTAGAGCTGTCAGCAAGCAGCGTCCCATACGGAGGGGCGCTGATACATTCGGCCAGTAAGGCCCGAAAGAAAGGTAGGAGGCCATGACGAAAGGTCTGCACGTGCCTTCCGAGATCGGCAAGCTCAGGAAGGTCTGCCTGCACCGTCCCGGCGACGAGCTCCTCAACCTGCCGCCCGACGAGCTCGAGCGACTCCTGTTCGACGACGTCCCGTTCCTGGAGGTCGCACAGCAGGAGCACGACACCTTCGCCCAGATCCTGAGGGACCAGGGCGTGGAGGTCCTCTACCTCGAGAACCTCGTCGCCGAGGTGTTCGACCAGGTCCCCGGCGCCCGCGCCGAGTTCACCGACCAGTACATCGCCGAGGCCGGCATCCGCGGCCAGCACATGCCGCAGATCGTCCGCGAGAAGCTGGACTCCATCGAGGACAACCTCGAGTTCGTCAAGAAGACCATGGCCGGCATGACCAAGGCCGAGATCGACCTGCCCCTCACGGCGTCCACGACCCTCGACTCCCTGGTCAACTCCGAGTCCGAGTCCGACCTGATCATCGACCCGATGCCCAACCTCTACTTCACCCGCGACCCGTTCGCGGTCGTCGGCGAGGGCGTCAACCTCAACCGCATGTACTCGGTCACCCGCAACCGCGAGACCCTGTACGGCAAGTACGTCTTCAAGTACCACCCCGACTACAAGGACGTCTCCCTGTACTTCCGCCGCGACTGCCAGTTCCACACCGAGGGCGGCGACGTGCTGAACATCAACGAGAAGACCCTCGCCGTCGGCATCTCCCAGCGCACCCAGGCCGCAGCTATCGACGTCATGGCCCAGAACATCTTCTGGAACTCCGACTCCAAGGTCGAGCGCATCCTGGCCTTCGACATCCCGGTCTCGCGCGCCTTCATGCACCTCGACACGGTCTTCACCCAGATCGACGTCGATAAGTTCACGATCCACCCCGCCATCATGGGGACCCTGCGCGTCTACGAGCTGACCGCCGGCAAGAACCCGGGCGACGTGAACATCCGCCTGATCGAGGACACCCTCGAGCACGTCCTGGAGGACGCCACCGGCGTCGACCAGGTCAAGCTGATCCCCTGCGGCGGCGGCGACCCGATCGCGGCCTCCCGCGAGCAGTGGAACGACGGCTCCAACACCCTGTGCGTCGAGCCCGGCAAGATCTGCGTCTACGCCCGCAACACCGTCACCAACGACGTGCTGTACAAGGAGGGCCTGGACCTTCTCGTCGTGCCCTCCGCCGAGCTCTCCCGCGGCCGCGGCGGCCCGCGCTGCATGAGCATGCCCTTCTGGCGCGAGGACCTCTAAGTCTTTCCGTTTCCGGTGCGGTCCCCCTACAACCGCACCGGTTTCGCCCCTCAAACGGGCAACACTAATACTTACGTAATTCATTTTTTCGAAAGGATACGAACCATGGGTGTTAACCTCTCCGGCCGTAGCTTCCTCAAGCTCCTCGACCTCTCCACCGAGGAGATCGAGTACTTGCTCAAGCTTTCCAAGAACTTCAAGGACATGAAGCGCGCTGGCGTTCCGCACCGCTATCTCGAGGGCAAGAACATCGTCCTGCTCTTCCAGAAGACCTCCACTCGTACCCGCTGCGCCTTCGAGGTCGGCGGCATGGATCTGGGCATGGGCGTCACCTACCTCGATCCCGGTTCGTCGCAGATGGGCAAGAAGGAGTCCATCGAGGACACCGCCCGCGTTCTCGGCCGCATGTATGACGGCATCGAGTTCCGTGGCTTTGCACAGGACGACGTCGAGGAGCTCGCTGCCAAGTCCGGCGTGCCCGTGTGGAACGGCCTGACCACCGAGTGGCACCCCACCCAGATGCTCGCCGACATCCTGACCGTCCAGGAGAACTTCAACTACGACATCAAGGGCAAGACCCTCGTCTTCATGGGCGACTGCAAGAACAATGTCGCTCGCTCCCTCATGGTTGTCTGCTCCAAGCTCGGCATGAACTTCGTGGCCTGCGGCCCCGAGGAGTGCATGCCCGCTGACGACGTCATCGAGGCCTGCAAGCCCATCGCCGAGGCTAACGGCTGCACCATCAAGCTGACCACTGACGTCAAGGACGGCGTCACCGGTGCCGACGTTATCTACACCGATGTGTGGGTCTCCATGGGCGAGCCCGACGAGGTCTGGGCCGAGCGCATCGCTCAGCTCACCCCGTATCGCGTTACCTCCGAGGTCATGGCTATGGCCAACCCAGGTGCCATCTTCCTGCACTGCCTGCCTAGCTTCCACGACACCAACACCACGATTGGCGCCGAGAAGTGCGAGCAGTTCGGCATCACCGAGCAGGAGGTCACCGACGAGGTCTTCGAGAGCCCCGCTTCCAAGGTCTTCGACGAGGCCGAGAACCGCATGCACACCATCAAGGCTGTCATGTACGCCACGCTCAAGTAAGAGCATCTAGCATCTCGCTCGGGGTGTATTGCTGCACACCCCGAGCGGCTTTGTCTGGTAAATATCTCGCGTCGGGCGGTGGGCACGGCACGGAAGATCCGCTTCGCGCGAGAAAGTTAAATGATTTATGAAGGGGGGATGAGAACCATGACTGAGACCGCTAAGAAAAAGCGCGGTATGCCTTCATCGTTCACCATTCTTCTAGCTCTGCTGGCAATTGTTGCAGTGATTACCGTTATCGTCTCCGGCACGTCCGGCGGCGCGGTTACTGCCGCCCGTCTGAGCGATTTCTGCACCGCCCCGATTAAGGGCTTCGCTGACGCTCTGCCCGTCTGCCTCTTCGTTATGATCCTGGGCGGCTTCCTCGGCATGATGACCGAGACCGGCGCTCTGGACAACGGTATCGCCGTCCTGGTGCAGAAGCTTAAGGGTAACGAGATCATGCTCATTCCCGTGCTGATGCTCATCTTCTCCCTCGGTGGTACCACCTATGGTATGTGCGAGGAGACCGTTCCCTTCTACGCCCTGCTCGCCGCTACCATGATGGCCGCTGGCTTCGACCCCATGGTCGGCGCCGCTACCGTCCTGCTCGGTGCTGGCTGCGGCTGCCTGGGCTCCACGGTTAACCCGTTCGCCGTCGGCGCTGCCGTCGACGCTCTGACCGGCGTTGGCATTGAGGTCAACCAGTCCATCATCATCGGCCTTGGTGCCGTCCTGTGGATTGTCACTACCGCTATGTCCATTGTCTTCGTGATGAACTATGCCAAGAAGGTCAAGGCTGACAAGGGTTCCACCATCCTGTCGATGCAGGAGCTCAAGGACGCCGAAGAGGCTCACGGCAAGGCTGCTTCCGAGGTCCACAAGGAGGTCAAGCTCACCGGTCGTCAGAAGGGTGTTCTGATCGCCTTCGCCTTCACCTTCGTCGTCATGATCGTCGGCTTCATTCCGCTGGCCGACCTCAACGAGGGCGTCGCCAACTTCTTCGACGCTGGCGCTGTCTACGACGCCGACGGTAATGCCGTCGTCCAGGGCTGGTCTGCCCTGATCACCGGCCTGCCCATTGGCCAGTGGTACTTCGACGAGGCTTCCACCTGGTTCTTCCTCATGGCCGTCCTGATCGGTATCATCGGTGGCCTGTCCGAGAAGCAGATCGTTAACACCTTCATCACCGGCGCTGCCGACATGATGTCCGTTGTTCTCGTCATCGCCCTCGCCCGTGGTATCTCCGTCCTCATGGCTAACACCGGCCTCGACGTCTTCGTCCTCGACGCTGCCGCCAATGCCCTGGCTGGCCTGTCCGGCGTGATCTTCGCTCCCATGAGCTTCCTGGTCTACTTCGGCCTGTCCTTCCTGATCCCCTCGACCTCCGGTATGGCCACCGTCTCCATGCCCATCATGGGACCGCTGGCTGTTAAGCTTGGCTTCTCGCCTGAGGTCATGGTCATGATCTTCTCCGCCGCCATCGGTGTCGTGAACCTGTTCACCCCGACCTCCGGCGCCATCATGGGCGGTCTCGCCCTGGCCAAGATCGAGTGGACGACCTGGCTCAAGTTTGCCCTTAAGCTCATCGTCGCGCTCTCCGTCGTCTGCGCCATCATCCTGACCGTCGCTTGCGTGTTGATCTAAGTACCCAACGGGTACCCCACGGAAACCTTGACGATCCTGTAAAGGATCATCTGGTCATCGTCTGTCCGGTGGGGTCAACCCACCGGTAGACTCCTACCTTTAGCCCCCTCCCGTTCCGTGCGCGGGAGGGGGCGCTCTCATGTTGCGCGGTTCTACGAACCGCGCAAC
>OGRT01000946.1_pt1 | contig 26968 bp, 20 predicted proteins | sample 1553581 | NCBI WGS metagenome assembly OGRT01 (sample SAMEA2580113, study PRJEB22360) | human gut metagenome | biome: human gut; feature: human-associated habitat; material: faeces | place: Denmark | collected 2008/2010
TTCATCTTAAAGGAAAAGCGAAGGCTGTAACACCCTCGCTTATATATTACTAATCAGAATTCGCGCTCGCCATCGTCGGCACAAGCAAGAGCGCGCAAAGCGCGGCAAATATCTTTTTCATTGTATATCCTCCCATGTGATGATTTCGGGGCAGTACATTCTTTCCTTCGAATCGTCATACGGGTCGATTGCCTCGCCTGTCTGCGCATTGATGCAGATCGACCGATGCCCCATCGAGGCATGCCGCACGTCCGGGTTTTGCGACTCTTCCGTATACTCCGGGAATTCCGAATAATCCTGCCCGGTCATCGAAACGTATTCCCCCTCCAAAACCCAGAAGGGCATGGCGATGAACGGCATACGCAGCCCCTCGTACCGCGCCTGATCGGTGTCTCTCTGCGGATAGTTCACCTCCGGGTCGAGCCAGCAGACATAGCCCAGCGCCAGCGAATACACGCCCTGCACCTTATTCTCCGCAATCAATTTTTCAACGGTCGCCTGAATCTCGTCAAATCCGCACAGCGGCGCATCCTCAACCAGCGTTTCCAGCTCCGAAACCGCCAGCGATCGAAGGAGAAACGCATCGTCGTTCGCCCAGTAAAGTTTACTCGGCATGCTGTCGATGCAAAGATCCTCCGCGAATCGGTCTGACGATCCCTGCGCATAGCGCGGGTCGCCGAGCAACGGAATCCCGCGATAGCTGAGCCATCCTTCCAGATCATACTGTCCCTTGTTCGTAAACGCGCCGCACTGTGCGACCTCGTCCTTTCGATCACGAATCACATCACAAATCATCGCTTTCGTGGGCAGAATGGCATATTCCCCGCCCAGAATCTCCTTGGTCAACGCATCCATTTTTTGATAGACCTCGCCCGCGGACACGTCCTGATTGATTGCAAACATCTCTTCCAGATTGATCGGACGCTCCTTTTGCCAGAGATCATAATAGACTGTCGTGTGCCGCCCTATGATCGGCAGATTTTGATACGGGAAATCGTAGTGGTCAAGCTTGATGCTGTTGTACCGAATCCACTCCCTGTCATCCGTATCTACGCCGTATTTTTCCTTGAGCACATCATTCCCGTAATTCCGCACCACCCGCATAATCGGAAATGTGTCGGCTTCCGGCATCAGAATCGGCGCGTCGAAGGCAACCGTTCGCCCCTTTTTGCTGGTGTAGCTCGCCTCCCAATAATCGGGCACCTGCGCTTTCAGTTCGGAAAGGGAAAACCTCTCGCCGCCCGCGCTCGCCATCGTCGGCACAAGCATCATTGCGGCAATCGCCGCAAACAATCGTTTCATCCTCAATACGCTCCTTTTTTGACGGAAAGGAGCCGTCCTCCCAATAAGGCGGACAGCTTACAAAATCGGGGCGACCCTTTCGGGCCGCCCCGGAAGGGTGGTTTACTTGAGCAGAACGATGTCCTCATTCTCATGTTTCGGCGTTTCACCAGCGGCGATCTGCGCCTTATAATCGATGCCCGACCCGGTCGGCACAAGCACCATGCTGTTCATGCTTTCCGGCAGATCATAGCGAACCTTGACGAAGAACTGTCCGTCTGCATTCACGCCATACGCACCGTCGTGGTTTTGCAGCTCCACACCATCGGCAACGAGCTTATAGTCGTTGATATACGGCATTTCCATCTCATGCTTGCCATCCGCGCTTGCTTCAAATGCCGCAGCCCATTCCGGCGCATCGAACACGACCTCGCCGCTGATATCCACATCGGACACGCGGATCGTCGCCTGCGCACTGTATGCACCGGTCGTCACAGAGCCGGTGTAGGCTTCGGTCTGACCATTCAGATTGACCTTGAACGGCAGGCGGAAGATGCCGCGGTTCTCCGGGGTCATGAGATGGCTGAAATACACATTGTTTTCATCCTGGCAGTAAACGGACATGCCATACAGGATAGACATTTCAATTTCGATCTCATCCGTCGGTTCAAAGCCATCCGGCATTTCGACCTCCTGATAGCCCTGAATCGTGTACTCGTTGACCATCTCGGAACCGCTGTCCAGAATCATCAGCGGCTTGCCGTTCATCGCCGCGCCATCGCCCACGCCCATGGATTCGAAGGCGATGTATCCTTTCGGATGCGCGGAGAAATACGTCACGACTTCCTGATTCATATTGTCGTCGTAGAGGGAGTAATGCCCGACGAACTTGCCTTCCTGCGTGTCGTCCCACTTCTCAAAGCCGGTCGGCATTCCGTCGCCGGTGATGAAGCCGGTCTTGCAATCGCTGGTCAGCGTGTAGGAATAATACAGCTTGTAGCCGTCGAAATACGCCTGATTGAGCGTCAGGTTGAAGCGGCGGTTATACAGACTCGCCATCAGCTCGTCATAGACGGTCTTTGGCGCTTCCGTCGCGGTCTGCTCCGGTGCTTGCGCCGCCTGCGTATCGTTGTATGTTGCAGAAGCATTTTCCAGCTTTTCCAGCCGTCCGACGCTCTGCTCGTTCTGCTGGTCATTCACAGACTGTCCGAACACGCCGAGGTTCGCGGCCAGCGCCGCGCCGCCGACAACAAGAGTCAATACGATAGCAAATACCAATGCGGCAGAAATCTTTTTCTTCACGACTTTTTCTTCCTTTCTAATTGCCCGAAGCACCGCCTGACGGCGTTCGAGCGGAAACTCGCTGTCAGAAAGGCATGCTTTCAGCGCGTTCCCCAACTTTTTTTCATCCACCAAAATCACACCTTTCCAGTCTCTTTTTGAGCATCTCTTGGGCTCTGGTTAATTTGTGATAGATCGTTCCGGTTGCCTGATGCAGAATCTCTGCGATCTCCGGTGCTGTCAAATCCTGATAGAAGCGCAGCAGGATCACCTCGCGGTATTTCTGGGGCAGTGTTTGTACCGCCGCATACAGCTGCTGTGCCTCCTCTGACGCTTCCGGCGCCGAAAGCGTCATCATTTCAACTGGAATCGTTCGGTCTTCAAAGCGGAACCACTTTTTTCTTCTTTCGTCCCTGCAAAGATTAACGGCGATGCGAGTCAGCCAAGCTTTTTCACTTTCCGGCCGTTCTCCGCGGAAGCTATCCATCTTTTTATACGCTCTGATAAATGTTTCCTGAACGATGTCCTGCGCCAGATGCCTGTCGCCCAGCAGCACTGTGCATGTGCCGGTCAGCATCGCGCCATATGTTTCCATCATTCGGGAGAGTTCCGCTTCAGAGGCTTTACCCGGTACCAAGGTATTGCCCATCACGCTCTCTCACCTTCCTTTCACTTACCAAGACGTAAAAAATCGCGAAAATTCATATTCATTTGGTCGTTCTTTCCATAATTTTTCAAAACCGGCGTTTCGCGCGTGCAGAAGGCGCGTTTGGTCGAAGAATCAAAAGTACGTTCCTCAACCCTGTTATTTCTCCGCATCTGCGCCATCATCCTTTTTGCGCCCGCATAAAAGAAACCAGCCACCCGTGAAGGATGACTGGCTTTAACAAACATATCGCTTACATAAATTTCACTTGTGATTATCGTTCTATTTTCGGCATAGCATATTTATTTGGGCTTTGAGAAAATCGGTCATAAACCTCTCCTGTCTGTGCATTGATAATCATTCTGTAATATCCGAAATTTGCTGTATAATCAGTATTTTCTACGTCACTAAAATTACAATTATCGTATCCATTTAGGCTACATTCAACAACCCAACTCGGGACAGCAACATATACATATTTTCTCGCTTCTTCACGATTATGTGGGTCTTGACATTCCGGATCAGCAAATACAACATAGCCTAAGCGAATCGAATACACTTGATCGACTATTCCACTTAAATGTTGTTGCTCAATACTCTCTACGATTTTTTCAAAAGAACAAATTGGTATATCTTCTAACCTTTCTCCAACTTCTTGATATATCGAATAGCACTTAATATTATAATATTGGCTTGAATAGTAAAAAATCATATATCTACTTTCACATAACAGTTCAAAAGGAATGCCATCCGGCGTGGGGACATCGTCCGATAACGCATATGCCCAGCTTATACCACAGAGCAATGGTATGCCACGGAGAGTTTCTATTGAAGTAAGTTTGTATCCCCCAACTCCAGTCAATTGACCGATTTGGCTATTCCCGATATTCACTGGTTCCCCACCGTTAATTTTATAATCTTGGAATGGACTTAGAATACTTATTCTCTCGATTACTCCACTTCCTGCTTTTCCATCATATAATTCACTGACTCTTTTCTCTAGAAAGTCGTTTATTTCATTTGTTGACTCAATTTGGTTAGAAGCATACATCGTTTTAGAGCCTGACCATACATTTAAAAAAACATCATCAATATCATACCTTCTTTTTTCAGCTGGATATTGACTATCAAAATCACTCTGATTTTCTATAACAAGATATCCCGGATAATTTTTGACAATATTCTCATCATTTGAAATCTTTCTGCTATCTATTGGCATTGTTTGAATATTTAAAACAGGAAGCATTGGCACATCGGGTATATAAACAGGTATTTCTTTTACAAAGCTCAAATCAATTTGTTTAGGCATCTCCTTATACAGTTGAACAATCCGAATATCCGCGATACTTGTTTTCTCTGATTTAGTTGTCTGACTATTTGCCGTCGCCGTTGCTAGTGTCGGAACGATTAGTAAAATGCAAAGTATAAACAGGATTTTTCTCATTGCACATCCTCCCAAGTTATGATTGGTGGATAATAAGCCAGCTCTTGTTTTTCTATCAAGTAAGGTTCGATCTGTCCAGTTTGAGCATTGATCACAAGCTGCTTATAATAATACTGCTTTCGCTCATCTGGAACCTGCTCAAATTTTTTCAACTCTTCCTTTGCAGACTCTGTATAATCACACTCACACATCCAAACCGGATAAATCGTATATATATTTTCCCCTTCATCACTGAAATAGACGCAATACCCCAATTTCAAAGCATATATTTTCCTAATCTTTCCCTTTTCAATTTCCTTTTCCAAGTTATTTATAATTACATCAACATTTTGTAATGGTACATCTTCTTCAATTTTATTTACTCTTTTCAGCCATACTGCATCCAGCTCAAATCGACTTCTATTCATAAACTCAAAATAATTATCTCTCACACGCCATAGCTTTACATTTTTTCGCCAAAAATCGTTTACACCCTTTTTGCCTTTATCAGAAGCCAAATCCAAGGAAAGTCTATCTCCAACATCTACATAAATCGGAATTCCGTCCATCATTTCTCTAATACTCAGATTATATGTTCCTGACGGATAATCTTCCACATAATCTCCGAGATTATAATCATCTATCCCTTTCACCTTATGCAGTCGCGAACGTAGTTCCACACGATCCACCATAACAGCCGGTTCTTCAGGATAGAAATAACCAACGACCTTTTCCATGTTCGCCACAGCATCTTCTAGCGACGCAGGATTGTCCTCCGCATAGGTATCCGCCTGCTCGATCTCGTATGGGTAAAAAAATTCACTCGTGTATTTTGTATTCAGATTATGCTCATCTCTTGGCGAAGAATAGTTCGCATCAAAGTCTACCTGTTCAAAATCATCGAGGTCTAATACCCTTGCTTTTCCTATTATGCCTTCTTCTGAAAGTAAATTTGATTCTGCATATACTGAACAACGTCCGTCTTCTCCGATTTTCTCCAGCATAGTTCCATCTCTGGTTAAACGCTGCTCGTATACCGCATAATATGGTTCAACCGAAAAAACAGGAAATTCATTCACTTCCGGCACGATAATCGGCACATCTACCTCAATCGTCCGCCCATGCGCTTCGTAGGTCTTTGTCCACCGTCCCATAGTTTCTGCCTGCTGGCGCAGTTCGGAAACGGAAACCATGTCGCCGCTTGCCAATGCCAGCGTCGGGACAATCATCAGCACACAAAGCGCGGCAAAAATCTTTTTCATTGTGCATCCTCCCATGTAATCACCCGCGGGCAAACCTCCTGTGCTATTCTTGTCAGCTTATCCGTTATTACTTCGCCTGTCTGCGCATTTACATACAAATCCGTAAAGTCAAAACCATTCCTGTAATCGTCGCTCATCGCATTAACTTGGTATCCTACACCGCCGGGTTTTATGTAATCACACTCAACCCTCCACATCGGATATGCGACAAATCCTTCTGTTTCCTCGTCCGACAGATAACAAACATAACCCAATCGAAGTGAATAGATGTTGTGAATATATCCTTTCTGCCTATATTCCTTCCGAATATATTTTTCAATGTTTTGAATGATCTTCTCCAGTGAAAGCAGCGGAACATCATCGAACATCGCCTGAGCCGGTTGCACAAGCGTTGCAAAAATCTCATAAGAATCCGAACGGCTCATAATTTCTGCCCAGTTCCAGTTAATCAAAGCAATTCTCTCCAATTCAGATGCCAACGAATCACTTCCAACGCTAACTTTATATATCGAACCCGCATCGTTCATCAACGGGATTCCACAAATATTCTGCCAGAAATGGAAATAGTAGCTGCCCATCGGGTTTTGATCGTAGACGTTTCCTTTCTTGTCTCTACCTCTGTCAAGCACCCGCACATAATCTATTTCAATATCCGAGCCTTCTTCACCATAATAATATGTGAGTATATCGCGCAGACATTTTTCCGCTTCGCCCACGGAAACGTTGCTATCTTCGGCGTAACACATTTCGGAATCCATTTCCCGATAGTCATAGCTTTTTCCCGTTCTTTCAAGTTCTTTTCCATTGACGTTCAGCATCACGCTTGCGCTGTTAAACCGAACCTGAACATAATCCTTACTTGTGCTGTTTTCTGCATCATCCATCGGGTATTTAAACCTATAAAACCGTGTTGTTCGCTCCTGTTCACTGTTTGGATTGAGATAGCTGTACACCCCAACATCTCCGCAGCGTAAAAAGATAGGGTTATCATCACCGCCAAGTTCCTGCGTTTCAACGATTTTTTGGTGCGGAAGCCAAGATTCTTCATCATAGGGTCGCCATGGTTCGATCATCACGATGGGCATTTTTTCAACTTCCGGCACAATAATCGGCACATCCACCTCAATCGTCCGCCCATACGCTTCATAAGTCTTTGCCCACCGTCCCATAGCTTCAACCTGCTGGCGCAGTTCGGAAATGGAAACCATGTCGCCGCTTGCCAATGCCAGCGTCGGAAAAAGCAGGAGCGTCCAAAATAAAGCCATCATCTTTTTCATTGCATTTGCTCTCCTTCTCTTCAAATTTTCATGGCGCATACAACATGCTGGTTTTCGGATTTAAGAAATCCATCATTTCAGCCGTTTCCGGATTGATGCAAATTCTCTCAAAAGAGAAGCAATCTCGAATATCATCAGAATATGGATTGACCTTTATTTCCTTGTTCTTATTTTCAACATAGTCACAATCCAATACCCACATCGGATATAGCGTATATGTTTCGGGGCTTCTGTCATTCAGGTAAATGATATACCCCAGTTTTAAGGCGTATACATTTCTAATATGTCCTGCCTTAATTTCCTTTTCAACCGTATTGATTATCTGTTCAATCGGGAGCAGTTTAACCGTTTCTTCATGCTCTTTTTCTATCTTCATCCACTTAATTGTCAACCAGAATGAATTTCTATCCATTATCTGGCATATTCCGCCGGTTGTTCCCCAAAATCCAAATAAATCTCCGTATACTCCATTTTCCTGTTTGTTATTCAATGTGGCAATAATCGTCATCATTATCGGAATATGATGGAGTTTCTGATAATAATTAAAGAAATACGTTCCCTTTGGATAATAATCTGCACATTCTCCGAGTTCTTCATCTGTATAGCTTCTAGTTTTTCTTCCACGTCCAGCTATCTTGATATAATCAATATCAATTCCGTCATATCCATCTCGGATAAAAAACCGCACGATTTCTTCAAGGTACTTTTCTGCCTCCATCAATGACAGATCACTGTTCTCTGCATATATCACATCTGCATTGACTTTATCCGGATAATACCCACTTTCCTTGATTTTTATATAATCTCTTGTATTGCGCTCCAGCAGTTCTTCCGGACTGTTAAACATGATCCTCAACTCAGTCCCATTATCATAAACTTCAATGATTGCATTTTCAGATTTATCATTGCTTTCTTCTTTTACCAACTCTTTCAAATTTTCATTATATGCATACACATTGGTTTTATCTTCGTCATTGGGATTTTTAATATAATCCGTATACGCCGAGCAATCATATACAGCCAATTCCTTTTCATTCGGGATATATATTGGAATATCCACCTCAATCGTCCGCCCATGCGCTTCGTAAGTCTGCGTCCACCGCCCCATAGCTTCAACCTGCTGGCGCAGTTCAGAAACAGAAACCATGTCGCTGTTTGCCAATGCCAGCGTCGGCATCAAAAGTAACGCACCCATCATTGTCGCAAATCTTTTCATCATCGTTCCTCCTATCTGTTTTTCAAACTGTACACGCACATTTCATCCTTCACTTCTATGACGTAAAAAACTGTAATTTTTGATACTTCTATTTCAGTTCTTTGAATTATTCTTTTGTTTTCTCTTCCAAGTCCTCATTGGCTACCACCTATCTTTATAATCAAAAGAAATCGCTTTGTATCCATGAATTTCAAGCCGCTTTTTCTGTTTCTCTCTTTTCCAAAAATTCCATGTACAAAAAGAAGCTCGCCTGCTATGTGGGATACACACAGCAAGCAAACCAACCATTCTTATTTACCATTGAATACCGATAATATCAAATTCACAATGCTTTAGAGGTATTTGTTGCAATCATGGCAAGCAATGCCTCTGGTTATCCAGAGGCACTTTGCTTGTTGGGGAAATCCTTCCCCAAACCCCATTTTCGCATGACAAGTCATGCGGCTGCGCTCACCCTTCGGGGCGCTTTTCAAGATGGAAGAATACCATCAACGCTCTTTTTTCTTCTCTATCTGCTGTCCCTTTTCTTTTTTCTCGAAGCCAAGTATCCGTTCCACATTGGCACGTACCGTCAACAGCTGCCGCATTTCATCCTGCGCCTGATGATACGCTGCATATGCCTGCTTTTTCTTCTCTCTCAGCGCATCATACTCAGCTTGAATCACTTTTACCTTCGGTATCTTTTGTGTACCAAGCGCTGAGAAAGCCTCCTTTGCCGCCTGATGCAGCTTGATCTCCTGTTCATGCTCCGCGACAAATTTCTTTGAATACCCTACCATACGGTATGCCGCATAAACCTCCCGCGTTTTAACATAATTGATGATGTGTCCTTTTAACGCATGGAGTTCTGCCATGCGCTTTTCCGTTTCGCGAATCGTGACTTGCAGCTCGTGAACCCGTGCAGTCACCGCATCCGTTTTCGCCGTCAAATCCTCAATGTTCATCAGATTGTTTTCAGACAAGTAATTGAGCGTCTGAGCCATTTGTTTGAGGTTAAAGACTTTCGCCCATCGCTCATACCCTGCGCCTTTTCCAGCTTGCAGCTTTGCCTGAATATCGACCAACAGATTGACCTGCCGCATCGGTTGAACCGTTTTCTTTTCTCTTGGATGATGCTCTTTCTCGCCTGCGATTATCGCTCGAAGTGCCGCTTCCGAATAGTCCTCTCCCAGCGAATCCAGTCGTTTGAACCGCTCTTGTCCTTTTCCTTTCAGACTGATTCGTTTTCCCCTTTTAACCTCCCATCCGCCTCTTTGGAGCATGGTCAGCAATTCCTCAAAGTCTTTCGGTTGGCGTGCCAATGCAGCATCAATCGCTTCCCGCAGTCCATCCCGCTGAGAGGTTTTCGCTTCATTACCCAGCCACTCATTATAGCTCTTGCTATGTCCCTTAGGCTGCTCGATAATCGACAAACCGTTCTGGATGCACAATGTATCACTGAGCCGCCGGATGGCTTTTGAACTGCCCCAGAAATTGCGAAACTTCCGATCACAATCAAGATTCACCGCCGAAATAATAATATGTGAATGCACATGTCGGCGATCCTCGTGGGTGGCTACAACATAGGCATGTTGCCCGTGCGTGAATCGGCTTGCCAGCTCGCAGCCAATTCGATTGGCTTCTTCCGGCGTAATTTCACCCGGCACAAAGGATTGGCGCAGATGATACGCAATCACATCATCCTTTCCTCTGAGCCGTCCTGTCCGCGCAATATACTCGCGCTTCATGAGTAAAAACTCTCCGTCCGCCGTTTCGGGATTACAGCCGAAGCCCGTCACCAATTCGCCTTGATGCGTCTTTTTCGGATTAGACACATACCCGATTACGTTGCGGATTGCTTTGCCGAAATTTCGCCCTTTGCCCGTGTGCAAAGGGATAAGACGCGTGGTTGCCATGTAGACTTCACCTCCCTTTTTTCAAAAAAATAAGCGCGAAGCCTACCCAGCTCCGCGCCATTTTTGTATTCATCCCATCATCCAATCCTGCATCCGTTCGCACCCCACATACAGCACCTCAAGCAGTTTTTGCGCAGCCAGCGGCAATCCTGCCGGACTAATCAGCCATGCGCTCACAAACAGAATCAATGCGCTTTTTATCGGGATCAGGAATATGCTCACCAGTGCTGTCATCCCCAGCAGTGAGGACACAATCGACAATAACCCGCTTGAAACCGCCGTCAGAAACAGGCACAGGAAAATCAACGCCTTCATTGCCAGCAGCACCGGCAGCAAAACTACAGTCAACATGACTCTGCATATCTTCATTCTCTTTTCCCTCCCTTGTATCTTCCTTTTCTCATCCCCATTGTCGCGCACTTTTTCATCTCATGCAAGGATACGACTCAAAGCCCCAGCGCACCCAGCCTCGTCAGCAGCTCGTCTATTTTCTTCCAGATTTCCTTCTGCGACGCTCGAATTTCCTGAATATCTGTATCATAAACGCGCCCTGTTTCGTTTGCACGTTTGGCAATCTGGTTGATGTTGCCGTTATACCGCCCCAGCATCGTCACTGCTTCCCGCAGTTCCGGCAAATCGAGTTTGACCGCATACCCATCAATCGCCATCTTGCGCAGGTATGCCTGCATGTTCCGTACACCCATCAGCTCCATCTTCTGACGGATCAACAATCGTTCTTGCTCGTTGACTCGAAAAATGACCTGTATTTCACGCGCTCTGCCTGCCATGTTCACCGTTCCTTTTCGCTTTTCTGTTTTGTCGGATTCAATGTTTTCTTTTCCATACTCACTGCTTTCTCATACCGCACTTCTCGTAGAAATAAGTCTATCAGCCCCGGATGAGAACGTACTACAAACGCACGACGTCTTTCATTGCCCATCTCATCATGGTCTGTAAAAATCGGCTGCATTTTCGCCCATTTTTTGTTGCTTTGCGAGATACGACCGTCCCATTCCTTATCCAGCACAGTAATCGCCAGAACATACATTGTCCTGTCAAATCCATATTGCTCGACAACGGACTGAGCCGCTTTTTTATTCAGCATATTGTCATGGTAATAGGTTCGGATTGCCTGATCTATTGCATCACGACAAGCGATATTAGCCTGCCTTGATACACGATATTCCTCGATTTCGCCATGCCTTTGCGCATACGCGCTCGGATACAGATACACCGGCACATCGCAATTTAGCACTCGTTCCTTCTGCATCGTTCTGGAAGTTTGCTTATCCGTTTCTATTGTTTGAGTCGTCATATTATTCATTTATCGCTCCTCCTGATTCTGCATGATTTTGTTTTTTCCTTTTTCACATGGCACTCGAAGCTGCTCCCGAATGGATGGCACATCCTGCGCATCCTCTATCGCTGCCTCAATCGGCGCCTTATCGTCTATGTTCAGTTCTGAATTGAGCTGCGCAAGCCGCATCCGTTTTTCTGTAAGCTCAGCTTCCTGTGCAAACGGTTTTTCCAGTTCTTCCTTCGCCGCCTTCTCCTGCTGTTTCAGACCTTGGAGTTCCATCCTTGCTTTTTCCAAATTGTCTGGTACTCGTGCCAGACGATTGTCAATTCGTGTGATATTCCCCCTTGGATCGTTGCCAAGCTCAACGCTGTACGTCATGTTGCCGTGCATATTCAGCCAGTATGTTCTGCTTCCCGCATCAAAAGCAAGACTGGCACTCATTCCGCGATATGTCACAGCATCCTGAATGACGTCACCTTTCCATTTCTTGCAGCATTCTATCAGTGCCTGACCTGCCGCTTCCTTTTCCGTATACATTTTACCGCTGACTTCCATTTGGAACTCATCTTCCGGTAAGACATGCGCCTGTAAACACGCAATATCCTGTACATGACCCTCGATTCTTTCTGTTTTATTTTGAATCTCCTGCGGAAAATATCGAAGCAACCGGTCTTCAAGGCGATACTTCTTGCTTTGATAGTCCGCCTGCATCAGTTTGAGCCGCGAAACTTCGACATCCAAATCCATCTTTTCACGGATTCTTGCATCGCCCGCACAAAGCGCCTTGATTTCGGCATAGGATAGAACCGATTCATCCACATCATCGCAGACACGTACCGGTGATTTGCTGGTCATGACCTGCGAGATAAACTTCTGCTTGTTTTCGATTGTCTGCCAACTGTACGCGTCAAATGTACCATCTGTTACATATCTGTAAACGTACACATCGGCGTTCCGGTTTCCCTGACGCACAATGCGTCCTGCTCGCTGTTCAAGGTCGCCCGGACGCCACGGACAATCAAGATCATGCGAAGCAATCAGGCGGTCCTGAACATTGGTTCCTGCCCCCATTTTTGCCGTACTGCCAAGTAAAATTCGCACCTGACCCGTGCGCACTTTCGCAAACAGCTCCTTCTTTTTTGCCTCCGTGTCTGCATTGTGTATGAATGCGATTTCGCTTTCCGGAACCCCCTGCGCCAACAGCTTTTCACGAATATCGTCATAAACGCTGAATTCCTTTTCCTGTCCGTTTTTCGGCGTTGACATATCGCTGAAGATGAGCTGCGTCAGTTTTTGCTCGCTGCCTTCACGATAAATTCTCATTACGTTGCCGACGCAGGCATTGACTTTGCTTCCGGGGTCATCCGGCAGCATGGGATTTATAAGCCGCTGATCCAGCCCCAGCTTTTTCCCGTCCATCGACACCTTGAGCATGTTGTCAATGTGCGGATCGACCGCTCCGCCATGGATTTTGGCAGCGCGTTTTGACAGTTCCTGTACCATGCGCTTTTGAATTTCAGACGGCTGAACGACAACCGTTTCATAGTGCGCATTGGGCGTAGGCAAATGAAGCTGATCTGCCGTCTTGATATCTGCCACCTCACGGAACATATTCATCAATTCCGGCAGATTGTAAAATTTTGCAAACCGCGTCCGCGCACGGTAACCCGTTCCCTCCGGCGCAAGCTCAATCGCGGTCACGGTCTCCCCAAAAACCGAAGCCCATGCGTCAAAATTCGTCAGGTTCTGTTTTCGCAGCGTTTCATATTGCAGATAGCGCTGCATGGTAAAAAGCTCGGTCATGCTGTTGGATACCGGCGTGCCTGTGGCAAATATAATGCCATGCCCGTCTGTCAGTTCGTCCATATATCGGCACTTGGCGAACATATCGCTGGATTTCTGAGCTTCACTTGTTGAAAGTCCTGCCACATTGCGCATTTTTGTATATAAAAACATATTTTTATAGGAATGCGCTTCGTCCACCACAAGCCGATCCACACCGAGCTGTTCGAAGGTGATTACATCGTCCTTCTTTTCCTCTGCTTTCAGCCTTTCAAGCCGTGCTTCCAACTGTTTTCTGGAGCGTTCCAGCTGTTTAATCGTAAAACGTTCCCCGTTGGCGTGTTTGATTTCCGCAATACCGTCTGTAATTTCAGCAATCTGATCACGGATGATTCGCTCCTGCCGTTCCCTGCTGATGGGGATACGCTCCGCCTGACTCTGCCCGATGATAACCGCATCATAATTGCCGGTTGCAATGCGCGAGCAGAAACGCTTTCTGCGCCCCTTCTCAAAGTCGCGTTTGGTCGCCACCAGAATGTTTGCGCCGGGATACAGCCGCAAAAACTCCGCTGACCACTGCTCAGTCAAATGATTCGGCACTACGATCATGCTTTTCGTACACAATCCCAATCTTTTCGACTCCATAATGCCGGCTATCATCTCAAACGTCTTCCCTGACCCGACTTCGTGTGCCAGCAATGTATTGCCGCCATACAACATACGCGCAATCGCGTTTTTTTGATGTTCCCTCAGCGTAATTTCAGGGTTCATGCCCGCAAAAACAATATGCGATCCATCATACTCACGCGGTCTGGTTGCATTAAACAGCTCATTGTATTGCTTTACCAGTCTGTATCTCCGGTTCGGTTCCTTCCATATCCATTCCCGAAAAGCATCTTTGATCGCCTGCTGCTTCTGTTGCGCCAAAGTCGTATCCTTGGAATTCAGAACACGCTTCTCCTTGCCATCCGCATCCTGTACGGTATCGTATATACGCACGTCGCGCAGGTTCAGCGTATCCTCCAGAATTTTATAGGCATTCGCCCTTGACGTACCATAGGTTTCGAATACCGCAACATCGTTGCGACTGAGCAACGTCTTGCCCGATATGTTCCACTCGCCGGTAAACTGCGAAAAATTGACCTGAATATATCGTTTCATGTATTCCTGTGTAGAAAACAATTCATACATGAACGCATCGATGTCCTTCGGCGAAATCCATGTTGCGCCAAGGCGAACGTCGATCTCCGAAGCATCAAGGTCTTTGGGCTGCACGGCTTGCAGCGCATCGACGTTCGGCATAAAAACCATATTCTCTTTTGCCGCAGCCTGCGCTGTCCTGAGTTTTTCCCGCACATTGCCGGAAAGATATTCGTCTGCCGTCTGCCATGTTTGGGATTCAGGATCAAGGTAGATCACGCCGGTCAGTTCTTTTGTTATCGCATCTTCGTTTTTTCCGGTCAACTCCGCCATATACGGCAAATCCACCCGCGCCTTTTCTCCTATGGATACTGCCAGTGCTTCTGCCGCGGTGTCCGTATGCGTAATGGCTTGCGGTCGCCGAATAGTACGCTTGGTGAACATATCCGCTTTGCGTTCGAGTTTTCGATCTTCATCCAGCACTTCAAGCGAACTGAGCAGATAATACGAAGAATCATCCGAAAATGCGAGTCGGTTCGCCCGATCGTTAATCAGCCCGAATTTAGCGCTGAACGCATCATACTGCCTGTTCAGCTCCCGCTGCTCGTTTTCAATTGTTTTGTCATCAGCATCTTCCAACTGAGCGTTCATTAAGTGATATACCGTATCCCGAAGTGCCACCATGCTCTTGACGCGCTCCTGTGCTGTGCGATTCAGCTTTGGGCGCATCATCACCGAATTTTCGCGAAAATACACCTCGCCATCTACAATCGTGTAGCTGTAATTCTTTACATCCGGATCGGCAGGTAATGTTTCAGTAATTTCCTCACCTTCTGTCAGTTCCATGACCTCTGCCGCATGGTATTCGCCGCCAATCTTCTGAATCGCCTGCTCCAGCTGTACCTTTAAGTCTGCGTCCGGAACGGGTCTGCATGTCGTTTCCTTCTCATCGCCGTACATGCTCTTATCCCATGCCATGCTGCCCAGCATCATATCGGGATGGCTGACAAAGTAGCTGTTGATGGGAATTCCGTCCTCTGTCTGCCCCAGATGCACCCAATCCGGCTCTATGTCGATTGGGCTTTCCCGTTTCTGCAAAAAAAGAATATCCGTCGTTACGCTCGTTCCGGCATTCGCCGCAAATGCCGTATTCGGCAGACGGATGGCTCCGAGCAATTCAGCTCTCTGCGCGATATATCTGCGCACGTCGGGAAATGCCTTGTCCATTGTGCCCTTGGATGTGATATAAGCAATAACACCGCCCGGACGAACCTGCTCCAGCGTTTTAGCGAAAAAATAATCATGAATCAAAAAATTATACTTGTCAAACTGCTTGTCGGAAACCTTGTAACCACCGAAGGGAACATTGCCTATTGCCAGGTCGAAGAAATCCCTGCGCTGCGTTTTTTCAAAGCCGCTGATTGTGATCCGCGCATCGGGATAAAGTTGCCGCGCAATGCGCCCTGTAATGCTGTCCAGTTCCACGCCATAAAGTCGGCTGCCGCTCATGTCATCCGGCAGCATGCCGAAAAAATTGCCTACGCCGCAGGACGGTTCCAGAACATTACCCGTGCGAAACCCCATTTTTTCAATCGCGTCATACATAGCGCGAATAACCGTTGGCGATGTGTAATGCGCGTTGAGCGTCGAGCTGCGTGCCGCATCGTATTCCTTCTCTGTCAGCAATTCTTTGAGCTGCCGATATTCTTCTGACCATTGCGTGTTTTCCTCGTCGAAGGCTTGTGGAATACCGCCCCATCCGACATATCGGGAGAGAATTTCCTGCTCATCGGGACGTGCCTGCCTGCTCTCCGCTTCAATCTGCTTGAGCGTTTGAATTGCCGCGATGTTATACCCAAATTTTGTTTTTGCGCTTCCCTCGCCCAAATGTTCATCTGTAATGCGAAAGTTCTGCGCTTTGAGCTGTTCATTTTCTCTCTGCCGGGGTTCTTGCCCCGTCAGGTCTATGACGACACTGTGCAGCTTCGTCTCCTCCTGCGGCTGTTGCGGTTCCGGATTATTCGGCAATTCCTCCGTCAGTACGAAATTCTCAGGTTCCGCAGGCATCGCTTCTCTCTGTCTGTAAAACAGCTCGTCGTTTCGCGTGTTTTCGGCAAGCATCTGTTCAAAAATTTCCCGTCGTTCCGTCCTAATGACAGGATAACGCAGCGTAGGATCACGCAGCTGGACATGGATATCCGTAATCTGTTCAATCAAAAAAGCCTTATCATCCAGATAGACCGTATCGCCCACCTGATAATGCGGCGTATCCCGCCTTCCGTTCAGCTCCTTGACGACCTCATAGCCGCCCTGTTCGGCAGGCTCGGCAAAGTAGATGCTGTGTCCGTTTTCGGTCAGCTTTCCCGCCGCAACGCGCCAGCGCCTGAAGGGCATCCCCGTGACCGATACCGTCCCCATGTCTGGAATATTCCGCTCAAGTAGCTTGGTATCCATCAGCGGCGCGGCGACTGCCGCATCGTCCCCGTAAAAAAGCAGATTATCGTCCACCTTCACGCCGACGAGGTAATGAGGATGTTCTGTCTTGAGTGCCTGATAGGCGGCAACGTCCGGCGCAAAGCGGATTTCTTCCTCCCGATTGGGTTCTGTTCGCCTTGTATACTGCCCGGAACGCATCAGCCTGTTGATGCGCTCGGCGACTTTTTCCCAGCCGAGCTTCACGTCCAGACAGTCGTTTTTCCGAAGCCGTATGCCTTTCGCGTCGTGCCATTCTTCGCTGTGCGCCGCGCCCGATACGCCGGGCATGCGCCCGCCTGTTCCATATTCGCGTTTGAGAAATTCAATTTTCTCGCCGACATCATGCGGCTGTGAGAAAAACAACTCAATTCGTTCAGCGCCGCTTTCATAGCCTGAACCGCCGGTTAAATTCCAGTCGATTTCATCCTGCGTGATGAAGCCCCGGACTTCCGGCAGCTCCCTTTCTCCTTTGGGCAGTTCTCGCCGCTCGTGTGTCAAATCTCTAAGCCGTGGCAAAATTGCATCGGGCATGAAGAAACGCATCCGCATCAGGTCAGGCTGACGTTCAACCGCCTCTGCAAATGCTTCGACCTGCCGGATCAGCTCATGCAGATTATCCGGCTGCTCCATTTTTTCAAACAGTCGATTTACGCAATCCGGAAAGATCATCGGTTCCTGCTCCCGTATCAAGGGCAAATAGCCGTTTTCGCCTGCAAAACTCTCACGATACATCTCAATAAGCCGACTTGCTACCTGCCGCCTGACAAAGCCTGCGGCTTCCATATTTTCCAGCTCTGTTCCAAATCGTCCGGCGTTAATCCGTTCACCGACGCGCTTCGCAGCGTCTTTCCACGAAACTATGCGGGCTGTGTTGGCATACCGTGCGCGGTCGCCGCCTGCAATGTATATCCCATTGTCCGCATACCACGCTGAAAAACGTCTCCCTTCCAGTTCAAAACCACTTCCGCCATGATACAGCGTCCGCATATGCGCAGCAATTTCATCTATCGGTTTGTCGATCATTGCATCGAAAGCAAGCTCCATTCGGATTTCTTCGTTGTTACCGCCGAGGCGCAGCACGACATCCGTCGCTTTTTCCATCAAAAAAGAAGCGGAAACCTCTCGTTCATCCGCTTCTTCAAGACTTTGTATTTGTTCTGCTTCTGTTGGGAAAAGGCTCATCTGCCGGTTTAGGCGTAAATCAGCTCGTTCATTACGATTTCTTCTGCCTGCGCCTTGCAGGTGTTCATCAGCCCGACCCAGCGCATCGGGTCGCTCGCTTTCAGCGCTTCCGTCGCGCCCGCCCGCTTCGCCAGCTCCGGCATGATTTCCTCCATCCGATTCACCGCCGCCTGATCGATCTCCATCAGGTGCGCGGTCAATTTTCCGCTCAGGAGCAGGTTGTTGTAGGTGATCGTCCGATGCTCCTTCAGAAACCATTCCCGCATCCGTCCGTATTTGCTCAGTGTCACCGACTGTTCGGCTGCTGTCAGATCGGGAATCCAATACTCTCCGTTCTTCGTATACGTCAGTTCGTTCATCATGGTTTTGGCTCCTTTCATATTGACGGATGGTTCTTTCAATCTGTCTGAGTACCCCTTCGCTCAGCTCGCTGATTGCGCTTCCCAACGCACCGGATGCGGCAGACGTGTTCCATTCCAATACGCCCGCCAGTTCTTCCGGCTCAATCTGATATTCCCGTGCCAGATTGCATCGGCTCAGCAGCATGTATTTCACGCTCGCCGCCGCTGTGTTTCGAAACGCGATTTCGAGGTTAAGCTCATCATACCCTTCAAGGAAGCTCCCGTCAACGATACCGCGCAGCTCGTCCTGATGCCATTGCCAATAGTCCATGCTCTGCTGCATCGCGATTTCTTCAAGCTGTCCGGCAATACCCAGTTTCGCTGCCGAGCCGTACTGCGTTTCCAGCGCATGAGCGACAGCTTCCCGATTGTTTTCATCCAGTGCCCATGTTTTAACCTCCCGCGAGCTTTTGCGTGCGCCCGTATCTGCCACATCGAATACATAGCGCACTGCCCCCGCCCCGTCCGGCAGCGCGATACCCCTTGCGCCGCGCCGGACATACCGCCGCATCGTCTGATTCCAGATTTCATAGCTGGCACAGGCGGTCGCATCCGGACGCTGGGCGTAGATCAACAGCTGTTCCGGGTAACTGTACTTGTACAGCCGCGCTGCCGATTGCAGAAAGCCAGTCCATTCTTCAACGCTGCCGGTTACTGCCTTTGCCGTTTTTTCCGCCAACTGCACCGTTGTTGTTCCATTCATGGTGTCCTCCATTCTTTTTGGGCATTAAAAAAGCGGGCTGAGCCCGCCTTCACCTCCGCCGAAGTCCGCCGCGCATCAAAGTCTTGCTCACGCGGGCGATTTTGTGCAATTTCCTATATGTTAAAAAAAGACTCATGCCGCCGCCATGACGGAATGAGTCCTTTGTCCTTATTTGCCGAGAACCGCAGAATCCCGCGCCAGAGCTTCGTCCATCGTCTTTTGCAGCATTTCGAGGTTCTTCTCGTTGTCAATGCCGCCGAGCAGGGGCTCGCCCACGATTCTGCCATTGCGGTCAAAGACATAGGTGGTGGGGAACGCCATGATGCCCAGCGCAAACGTTCCGGCTTCGCTGCTCGCGTCAAAGTAGATGTTGCGGTAATTCGCGCCGGTCATTTCGAGCAGCTGCTTCGCGGTTTCAATGCCCTGCTTGTTGCCGTCCAGCGTTTCCACGTTGATGCCGACGACCTCGCCGCCCTGCTCCTTGATGCGCTCATTCAGTGCGCTCAGATCATCCAGCTCCTGCACGCAGGGCTTGCAGCCGTTGAACCAGAAGTTCACAACCGTGAAGGCATTGGCGGAAAACAGGCTGTTATCCACGTCGTTGCCATCCAGATCTTTTCCCGTGAACTGCGGGAAGGCATCGCCCTGCGCCTCGTCAGCCGGCTGGCTGGACGCATCATTTTCGGAAATCTCGGCGATCTTTTCTTCGATCGTCCGAATCTGCTCCGCATCCGCCTTGAGCTTCTCATATTCCTCCTCGGAGAACTGATCCTTCGCGCCTTCCACCGCGCTCATGAGGACATCGCCGTAGTTGCTGCTGATAACATCGTCGGTGACGTTTTTGCTCATGGAGAGAAAGACCTTCTCCCACAGCGCGTTGTTGGCGAGCAGAATCTCGTTTTCAACTTCCAGCAGCTCGTATTCGGTCTTTCCATCCAGCTCCGGAGCGGCACTGCTTTCAGCGCAGGCGGTCAGGGAGAAGGTCAGCAGCATAGCGGTCATCAGCGCGATTACTCGATTCATTTTCATGGTTTTAATCTCCTTTTTCGTTTTTGATTTCATTGTTTGATAAGTCACCAAAGCCAAATTTGTAGCTGATCGCGTCCTTGGGGCATGCCTTCATGCACATACCGCAGCGGATGCACTCCGTATGGTTGGGTGATTTTGTGATATCCACATCCATCTTACAGGCTCTTGCGCACGCTCCGCAGGATACGCATTTGCTCGTATCCACGCGCATCTGGAAAAGCGACACCTTATTGAGCAGCGCATAAAACGCACCCAGCGGACAGAGCCACTTACAGAAGGGGCGATACATAAACACACTGCCCAAAACAACCGCCAGCAGCACACAGCTTTTCCATGTGAACAGCTTGCCCAGCGCGGCGCGGATGCCCGCGTTCGTCAGGGAGAGCGGAATCGCACCCTCCAGCACGCCCTGCGGGCAGAGATACTTGCAGAAGAACGGATCGCCCATGCCGAGCTGATTGGTCACCAGCATCGGAAGCAGAATCACCATCACCAGCAGCACCCCATATTTCAGATACCGCAAAGGCTTGAGCTTTCTGGTCGATATCTTGGGCGACGGGATTTTGTGCAGCAGCTCCTGAAACCACCCGAACGGGCAGAGGAAGCCGCAGATGAATCTGCCCAATAGAACGCCGATTAAAATCAGAATTCCGGTGATGTAATAAGAAAACTTGAATTTCGACGAGCCGACGACCGCCTGAAACGAGCCGATGGGACAGGCTCCCGCAGCCCCGGGGCACGAGTAGCAGTTCAGCCCCGGTACGCAGACGTACTTGCCTGAGCCCTGATACAGCGTGCCTTTTTTGAAATTCGGCAGATGGATGTTGGTCAGCAGTGTGGCGCATGCCTGAATCCATCCGCGGAAGCGGGCGAGAATATGCGTTTTTTTCTTATCCAATGCCAACACACTCCATGCACAGGCGAATCGCCTTCGAGAAAACCGTATCCGCTTCTCCGCGCCAAACGCCGAAGCCGATCATCAGTACCGCTGCCGCCAGCAAAACGGATTGCAGCAGCCTTTTTCTTTGAACCATCGTTTTCCTCCTGTTGCTTTGATGGCATCAGTATAGACCATGGAGGTTAAAATCTCTGCTAAGAAAAACTTTACGCAGAACTTATTTCCGTCTGCTATAATAGATGAAGCAGGGAAAGCGTTTGGAGCCGAGTCTGCGTGCATGCGCGTCAAAATTTTAAAAAGCATGCTTTTTCATGCGCGGTCAGTCAGCCTTAACGCGCTTTCCTATTATTAAAAAAGCAAAAACAAGATGGAGGAGCCTATGCGTCTTTTAGTCGTGGAAGATGAACGTTCTCTGCGAGAGGATATTGCAAAAAAACTGCGGCTATCCGGATATGAGGTAGACGCCTGCGAGGATGGCGAGGAAGCCCTTGACATTCTGGCATCCGAGCAATACGATTTGATTCTGCTGGATTTGAATCTGCCCAAGGTGGACGGAATGACCGTTCTGCGCACGCTTCGGGAAAGCGACCTCGAAACCCGCGTCCTGATTCTTTCCGCACGCAGTGAGATTTCGGATAAGGTGGACGGACTGGACGCCGGCGCAAACGATTATCTCTCCAAGCCTTTTCATCTTGCGGAGCTTGAGGCGCGCGTGCGCAGTCTGACCCGCCGCCAATTCATCCAGCGGGATATCTGCCTGCGCTGCGGGCGGATTTCCTTTGACACAAAGAGCCGAATCGCCTCCGTTGACGGGCAGATTCTCGCCCTGACCCGCAAAGAAAGCGGCGTGCTGGAATACCTGCTTCTGCATCAGGGGCGTCCGGTCAGCCAAGAGGAATTGATGGAGCATGTCTGGGACGGCAGCGTGGACAGCTTCAGCAACTCCATTCGCGTACACATGTCCGCTCTGCGGAAAAAGCTGAGGACGGCATTGGGGTTTGACCCCATCTGCAACCGCGTCGGCGAAGGATATGAGATCAAAGGGGAAGCACGATGAAACGTTTATCACTTCAATGGAGAATGACACTCCTGACCGCCCTGCTGATTGCCGGTGCCTGCATCTGTCTGAATCTGCTGCTGTACCGCTCCGGCGCAACCGGCATGGATTCCCTGAACGGCTATATCATGCAGTATCAGCTGGGCGACGCGGAAGGCTTAGCCATCGAGATTCCGGATGCGCAGATGACGGATTTCATCCATCACTTTTCGCAGGAAGTCGATGACGCCAAGGTGCTTTACGGACACAACGGCTGGGTGATTACTTCCGTCGTGACGCTGCTCAGCGCGGCCATCGCCTACTTTGTCAGCGGCAGAGCTTTAAAGCCGCTGAAGCAGCTCTCCCGGCAGACGGAAAAAATCAATCAGGACAGCATCGCAAGCCTCCGCTTGGACGAGGACACCGTTCAGGAGTTTCAGCAGCTAAGCCAGTCCGTGAACCATATGCTCGACCGTCTGGCGCAGTCCTTTGACTTGCAGCGTCAGTTCGCGGGCAACGCCGCCCACGAGCTGCGTACGCCCTTAGCCATCCTGCAAACCAGGCTGGAGCTGTTTGCCGAGGAGCATCCCGATATGAATTCCGAAACAGCGGAGCTGGTCGGGACGCTTCTGGAACAAATCAACCGATTGACGGCACTCGTTCGAACCCTGCTGGAAATGAGCAATCTGGTCTCCGTTCCACGCTCGGATCACATCGAGCTTGCGCCGCTTCTGGACGAAATCCTTGCGGATTTAACGCCGCTGGCGCAGAAAAACGGCATCTCGCTCGGCGCACAGTGCGATGATATCAGCATCGTGGGAAGCGACGCTCTGATTTACCGCCTGCTGTTTAATCTGATTGAAAACGGCATCAAATACAATCGTCCGAACGGCTCCGTTTCCGTTGCCGTTCATCAGGAAGCGAATCAGGTGAGCCTGCGCGTTTCCGATACGGGCTTCGGCATATCGCAGGAATATCGGGACAGCATTTTCCAGCCGTTCTTTCGGGTGGATAAATCCAGAAGCCGGAAAATGGGCGGCGTCGGCTTGGGGCTTGCGCTTGTTCGTGAAATCGTTGTCCTGCACGGCGGGTCGGTAACGGTGGAAGCCAGCTCCAATCAGGGGACGACCTTTCTTCTGGTTCTTCCGGTGGAGCAGGAGGGGTGACCAAACGCCTTCTTCACTTTGCAGCGGTTTGAGCAGCATTTTCCGTTAAAAAACAGCAGACAAAAAAGCGGGCTGCACCTGCCTCAGCTCGTTGACATAAGCAAACTTAACTTGAATAGCAAAATCAAGAAATTCAGCTATTCTTTCATTCGCGGAAAGGGCTATTCTCCCTCCTTCGGGGGCGAATAGCTTTTTGTCTACAGTCTGAATCGGGCTGCGCCCGCCTTCACCTCCGCCGAAGTCCGCCACGCATCAAGCTCCTGCTCATGCGGGCGATTTTACGCAATTTCCTATACGTTAAAAAATCGGCATGAACGCTCACGCCGATTAATTACATTTCATTCTCTCATTTCACATTGCTATTGGGCAAAATAATTCTAAACGCATTTTTCGTATTCTGGATTACAAATTTGGAGGATAAACATCCACAAGTCTTTACAGCCCTTCGACTATCCATTTCATTTTTTTCAATGAATTTCAACTGATAAAGCACCTTCTTCAAATTCGGATTTCTACACGTTGACGTGCTCAGCATCCGTTCGCCAATCGCCGCAAACTCTATTCTATCCGAATATACGCGAATCAGCGCATTTGCACTGAACATATAATTCCGATGAGCAAATAGCTCTATCAGTGCATTCCAAAGTTCCATTTCGGAATAATCCCGCGTATCTATGCGCAATAATTTTTGAAATGTCGCTTGAATTGGATTATATTGCTCCAGATACACATAAGAATCATTGAATTGTTGAAGCAGCGAGCCAGAAAATTCTCGTCTGTTGCGCATAATATCAGGTTCTGAGCCTTGAAAAACAGCTACCATCGTAAGCCATTTACATTGATCCGATAGGAGAAGTCCTAGATTCGTATATTTTCCATCTGAATCAGTCATTTTTAATGTTTGCTTCATCTGGAAGTCAAGATTTTGACCGTTTCTTTTAAATATTCTCTCCGCTGCATCAAAGGTTAGATGCTGCTTATAAGAAGGTATTTCTTCAAAGCACTTGCTTTTCTGCATCTCTTTTTCTCCTTTATTTATTCAGCGTTTTTCTTCATCTTACGCTTCTCTCTCGTAACCCGTCAACCATTTCTCACGCTTTTTTCAAATTCCATCTGAAACCTCGGCACGCCCTGTTCGCCGCACATCATTTTGAGCGTCGCGTCGTACCTTCTGCCGGTTTTCTTAGAGCGCAGTCCCTTGAGCTTTGCCGCACCGTCCCGAATCAGTGCTTCGACCACACCTTTGTTGACGCTCTGCCCAATCTGTGCAAAAAAGCGGTTATCCTTCCATATGCCAAATCGACAGATACGGCTTTCGCAGAAAAAGCCCTTCGCCGTTTCCGTCACGGCCGCGCCGCAGCAGGGGCATGTGCCAACAGACGGTCTATCAGACGGAAAGAGCTTCTGTGCGTCCGGCACGGGCTGAGCACTCTGCACCAGCTCCGTTACCATCCGCGCGATATCGTCCATGAATACCGCCGCTTCTTCCTGTCCATGCTCAATCCGTTTGAGCCGCTGTTCCCACTGCGCGGTCATCATCGGGGAACGCAGATTTTCCGGCAAAACCGCAATCAGAGCCGCCGCTTTTTCGGTCGGATACAGCGACTTCGCCTTTTGCTCGCCCCTGCGCACGACAAATCCCACATCGACCAGCTTTTCCAACGTCCCTGCGCGGGTTGCAGGCGTTCCCAGTCCTTTGCGCTCAGCATCCTCCGGCGCGTCTTTCGCGCCTGCCGTTTCCATCGCCGCCAGCAGCGTATCTTCGGTGTAACGCTTCGGCGGGGTCGTCTGTCCCTCACGGATTGTCGCTACGACGGGTCCGACCGTCTGCCCATCCTCAAGCGGCACGATGGGGTATTCCTGCTCTTTCCGCTCTCTGCTGCCCAAGCTCCCGCGAAATGTTTCTTCAAACATTCTGTAGCCCATCTGCCGCACGGTGCTTCCCTTTGCCGTAAAATCATGCCCTTCGCAGTCCAGCGTCACCGCCACCTCATCCGTTTCGCACGGTTCGCCCGTCGCCGCAAGAAGCCGCACCGCCAGCAGGGTTAAAATGCTGCGCTCGCCCATCGGAAGCTGTGCCAGTGCTTCCCGCGTCATGTTCTGCGTCGGTATAATCGCGTGATGGTCGCTCACCTTTTCGTCGCGGATAACCTGCTGTGTGTGAACTGCCAGCGGCAGACCGTTTGCAAACGGCAATACCTGCGCCACACACTCGATGAGTGCGGGCAGCCTGTCCCGCAGATCATGCGTCAGGAATCGGCTGTCCGTCCTCGGATACGTCGCCAGTTTCTTTTCGTAAAGCGTCTGCGCGTAATCAAGCGTCTGCTGCGCCGTATAACCGTAAATTCTGTTCGCGTCCCGCTGCAACGCGGTCAGGTCGTAGAGCTTGGGCGGCTTCTCTTTCTTCTGCCTGCGTTCAATCTGCTTGACCGCCGCCTTTTTGCAATGGCAGGAGGCTCGAATCCGTTCCGCTTCCTCGCGCGTTTTTATCCTTCCGCTCTGCGCCGGAAAGCCGCAGCTGAGCTGCACCGTATAAAATCGCTCGACCTGAAACGCCGCAATCTCTTTTTCCCGCTGCGCCACCATCGCCAGCGTCGGGGTCATGACGCGCCCGACATTGAGCTTGGTTCCGTAGAGCCGGGAATACAGCCGTGTTCCGTTGATGCCCACCAACCAATCCGCCTGCGCACGGCACAGAGCCGCACGGTACAGCGCGTCGTAGGCAGTGCCCGGCTTGAGCGACCGAAACCCCTCGCGGATGGCACTTTCCTCAAGCGAAGAAATCCAGAGCCGCTTGACGGGCTTGGTGCAGCCCGTCTTTTCATACACCATTCTGAAAATCAGCTCTCCCTCGCGCCCGGCGTCAGTGTCGCAAACAAGGCTCTCCACATCGGGGCGCTCCATCAGGGAACGTAAGATTTCAAACTGCTTTTTCTTCTCGGCGGGGATGATGTACTGCCATTCCTGCGGCAGAATCGGCAGGTCGTCATAGCGCCATTTTTTGAAACGCCCGTTATAGGCCCCGGCGTCGGCAAGGGAAACAAGGTGGCCGATACACCAACTCACCAGATAGCCGTTTCCCTCCATGTAGCCGTCCTGTTTTTTCTCCGCTCCAATCACTGCCGCAATGCTGCGGGCCACGCTTGGTTTCTCTGCAATTACAAGAATATGTGAAGCCATAATTATTCATCCTCCTTTTTCGGTCCATCTTCATCCAGTAAATCATCGTCTAACGGTCTGGCCTCCACCTCGCCGGTATCGTCGTCCACCTCCGGGGCCGGTTCGTCCCCGTCGTCGTCGTCCTCGCCAAAGTCATACTCGGCCAGATCGTCATTACCCGTGTTGGCGGCTTTTTCCTTTTTGAATTTCAGGAAGTAGAGGGCTGCGCCGCCGCCCAGCAGTAGCACCACAAAGAACACCACAAGACCACCCATGCCGCTTGATTTTTCCGCCTGCGGTTTTTCTTCCGTATCCGGCTTGGGTGCTTCCGGCTCCGGCCCGGTGCAGGCGTTCCTGTTGTTTTTACACACCGGACAATTCGTATTGACAGCCCCGGCCTCACACTTGGTCGTGCA
>OGRT01000970.1_pt1 | contig 26353 bp, 48 predicted proteins | sample 1553581 | NCBI WGS metagenome assembly OGRT01 (sample SAMEA2580113, study PRJEB22360) | human gut metagenome | biome: human gut; feature: human-associated habitat; material: faeces | place: Denmark | collected 2008/2010
AGAGGAGGAGGAAACTGTGGATATTGCGAAGCTGATCGCGGAGATGACCAACGAGCAGGCTTATCAGCTGCTGCAAAAGGCGGAGCTCCACGCCAAGACCGTGGCCGAGCCCGCCTGGTCCCAACAGGAGGGACATTGGGCAAAGGCCACGGCGGAAGGGGTGGTGGACGGCACCAGCCCGGAGCGCCCCATGAAACGGGATGAAGTGATCGCGGTGTTGGGCCGGAAGGGTCTGTTATAAGGCTGAAAAAATAAGGAACGCCCTCTGGCGCTTGGCCAGAGGGCGTTCCTCATTCTAAATGGGTTAAGGGGAATTGGGTTTTCAGAATTTCTTCCACCGCTTGGGTGAACTCTCGGTACTCGTCAATCAGGCGTCTCAGGTAGAGACGGCCGTTTTCTGTGATGGAGAAGTAAATGCGGGTCCGGTTTTCGTCAGAAAGCTCCTCAAAGTCTTTCCGAATAAACTGAAAATCCTCCAGACGATAAATAGCGATGTAAAGATTGGTCAGAGAAATTTTCCCGTCGCTCATCAGCTTGATGGTCTGCATCATCTCATAGGTGTACATGGGCTTTCTCTCCAAGAGAAACAGAACCAGCATTTCTGTGGTTGCTTTTTTCAGGGATTCTCGAATCCCAGCTGGAGTGCCCGCCACTTTATCTCGCTTGAGCTCTTTTCGCTTTTTCATGACATCACCCAGTTTTGATACTTTTTATTAATCATATATCAGGAAAAGTAAATTGTCAATAAGAAATACTTGGTAGATACATCACCAATAGAATAATTTATGAATACTGTTTTGTGCCGAGGGAAGGCAAAATTGAGCAAAAAGAACAAAATAAAAACGCTGCCCCATGGATAGGACAGCAAAAATTGACAATCTGCGGCGCGGCATGGTATGATGGATGTACCCCAAAAGGGGTCAGAAAGAGGCGCTGTTACATAGACGGCGGTTAGCCACTTCCCTGCGAAGGGAGGTGATGCTTGGATGGGAAACTTTCTCTGGAAGTTTTTTGTATGCTTGGCCTTTGCGGCCTACATACTCTCCATAAAAGCGTGCTGACCGCTTGGATGGTACCCAAACGGTCAGCATAGAACATATGCTACTCTGATGGGCTAACCGCAGTAGCAGCGCCCTTTCTGTTTTTCATTATACCATCCCGCCCCGGTTTGTCAAGAGAACAGGCCGGAGCTTTACCGTACCTGGAATGAGGGGGCATAGAGCGGAGAAAAGAAGAAAATGTGGAAACGCTGGCAGAACAGCGGCGGGGCAGAGCGGGACGGTTGAGATACGGCAACGGGGAATACGTCAAGGCATGTCAAGAAAGAATCAAACAAAAAAGTTCCGAAAATCACCCAAATAAGATGATTTTCGGAACTTTTGGTCCGAGTGTTGAGATTCGAACTCAAGGCCTCTTGAACCCCATACAACGAAAAACCATTGAAAACAAAGGATTTTTTCACATTTTGCGTGCAATAGGCATGCAGTAGGCTTCTTAAATGGCATCGGTAATTTTTCGCAGATCCTCCAAGTTTACGTCCTGGTAATGCCGGAGCATTTCCGTGGAGGTATGGCCGATCAAGGCCAGTTTATCCTTGTCGGACGCCGTTACATTTTTCATCAGGGTCGCAAAAGTGTGGCGGCAGGAATGGGGGGTGTAGCGCCGGCGTTTGGCGTCACCCTCTCCCTCTATGGGGTTCTCGATGCCGCACTGTTCCAAGACGCGGTAGAAGATCGCGCGGTATGTTTTGAGGGGCATTCTGGCGCCGTCTTGGCCGCAAAAGACAGGGCCGCCGATCTTGTCCTTTGTCAGCCGGTCAATGATGGGCTGGATTTTTGGGGAGACTGTGACCACGCGGTTGCGTCCCGCCTCTGTTTTGGCTCCCCCCGTGAACGCCCGTTTCGGCCGATCGTAGTGGGCCACGTCCAGATCAAGGAACTCAGAGGGGCGGAAGCCAAGGTAGCACTGGCACAGGACATAGTCCGCGTTGGGGACGGTATCTTGGTTTGCCTCAAGCGCCTTTACCGCATGCAGCGGAAGGCCCTCCCGCTCCTCTCCGGACTCCCCGCCCACCCGGAGAAACTCCGCCATGTTGAGCCGGGCCAAGTGCCGGGGAATGGCGTATTTATACAGCAGGCCGCACAGCGCCTTCATATTCTGCTGGGTGCGCTTTCCCTTGGGGCAGTCGTCCATGCAGTCTTGCAGGTCATCTATGGTAATGGTGGCGATGTTCTGCGCCCACACGGGCTTGAAATAATTCATTGCCGCGCTGTAACACCCCATGGTAGAGGCCCCGGCCTGGTGGGTGGGCTGCCAGATATCGTACACCTGCTTGAAGCTGCGGTCCTTCACCGCGGGCTCCTTGGTTAGCAAAGGGAGATATTCCTGGGCCTCCCGCTTTGTCTTGAAGCCCGACTTGGTTCGGACAACTCGCTTGACCTTCCCGTCTCCGTCTATGTAGTATCCAGTGGTTTTGGCCGCAACCCAGACCTTGCCCCGCTTATACACACTTCCAGTCCCGTTGCCGCGGCTCTTCGTGTGTTTGGACAGGGTGACCTTTGCGCCGCACTGGGGGCAAAATTTGCAGTCGTCTGGAATTTCCACACGGCATTTCCGGCATTTCATTTGCTTTTCCTCCTATTCTGGTGTAAAATAAGAGGGCAGTATCCCGTCCAAAGTTTACTGCCCTCTTGCCGTCCCCGGTGTTGGTAGCACCGGGGGCGGTTTTTTGTCTTATCCTGCTGCTGATATCGTCATAACAGACGAATATCCTATGTTCTCGTTTCCTTTGATATCATATATTATATGGATGCCATCCTTTTCCCATTCTTGGCCTGTGTATCCATCATCTGTCCAGGTTTGATCGACATAATCCGCAATTTCCTGGCCAAGGCCGAGTGCCGAAAGCAATTCCTTATAATACTGAGTTGTAGCGGAATCACCACTCAATACGGCGGACTTTGTTTTACCATTTTCATCCCCTGTAACGGTTAAAGACCCTGATTCTTTACCAGATGCCTCTACATATAAGATGCAGTCATTTCCTTGTGTTTCTGGGTCGGATATTTTGAGGTCGAGCAGTTCGGCAACACCGCTGCTATCCGTCAAAACGTTATTTGCAAACAGGTTACATACTTGCTCGGGAGTAAACGTAGAAAGAGCAACGTCTTCCCCAGTGTTCTCCCCACCGCAAGCGCAGAGTGACAAGGTCAAAAGGGATCCAAACAACAACGCAAACACTCTCTTTTTCATTTATAGTCCCTCCGAATATTATTCTTACCGCCCCCGGCGGTGGATTCATTCTCTAAATTCCTCTGGCAATCGGACGGAGTGCTGCATAATGACCCGCCCTAAGCAAGCGAAAGAGAGGCCGCTGTCGGCATCAATGAAGCGGTCGGCATCTTCCCGGTCCCGGTTTAGGGAAATGAGGTTGACATTACCTTCTTCATCTTTGGCGTATTGCTTACAAAGAATATCGCCGTCACAGTAGAATATCCCGACATCTCCGTTTGCTATGGGGTCGTGGTTCACGTAGACGATGCTACCATTTATAATATAGGGTTCCATGGAATCGCCATCGATCTTCACGGCGAAATCCGCAAAGGCGGGGACCTCTCCACCAACTTCCAGATATTCAAAATCTTCCCCAAAGGCAGGGGAGGCCAAGCCGGCAGCGGCAGGAGTGTAATAGAGGGGGATCACTCGGGCCTCTTCTTCATCAATGATTCCCTGCGTGGACTTGGAGCGGGCCTTTTTCCGCTCTTCGGAGACCCGTTGCTTTTGGTCTGCCATAGTGACCTGTACGGCACGTTTGCCGGGCTTGTCCAGGCCACGATAATCATCGACAAGAATCTTCTCCTCATCCGTGTAGGATGGGGAGTTTTTTGATTGTTGGGGGTTATCTGACACCTTATGCGGATCATCAGAGAAACCCATAAGATAATCAATAGTAACACCGTACTTTCTTGCCACAGCGATCCAAAAATCAGATTTAGGCTCTCTTGCGCCAACCTCATATCCATTGTAGGTAGAAAGACCGATGGATAACGATGCAGCGAAATCTTTCTGTGTCATGCCAAGGGATTCCCGGAAGGCTCTTAAATTCTTGTACATAGGGCACCTCCTTTTACAGCCATGATAATACGCAAATTACAGAATGTCAATAGAAAAATCCGCAAAATGGGGAATTTGATATTGACATAATCCGCGTATTGAGTTATCATAATTATGAAATCCGCGTATCGCGTATCGGAAAAGGGAGTGATGTTTATGCGTGTGAATATCGAGGCAGAGCGAGCGAGGCTCCAAATGACCAAAACAGATATGTGCAAAGAACTGGGAATAACCCTGAAAACTTACAACGAGTATATCCGGGGGAGTGTGGTTCCCTCTACAGTTTTGGAAAAGCTGAGAAATCTGACCGGAAGATCCGTGGATTACCTTTTGGGTTTGACGGATGTAGTGGGCTGAGAGAGGAGGTGAAACAATGGGAAGGTACTTTGAAACCCCGTTCGGTCTTATTGGGATCGAGACCTTTTATTCAAATAATGAGCCCTTGGCCCAAGAACTACGGTTTTCTGTACCGTTCGCCGAATGGTCTGAATTTGAAAATTCACAGTTGTATCAGCTTCTAATCGAGTATACGGACAATCTACAAACTCGATATAGGACAGCTCCGCATCGCGGGGATGAATACGTATCGGGAAGCGAACCGACACCACGCTATTCCACGCAGGAGGCGTACCCCGAACCTTTTTGGGTTCGAGTTCGCAGGGTGTTCCACAAAGGGAGCAAGACGAGGAGGCTATGATTTCGGTAATCATTATCATTATTTCTCATGTGTTTATTATTTTTCAAACAAGTTTTATGTTCCTCAGTTCATCCAAGGAATGGAAGAAGAAAGGAGATGATCGCGACAATAGCGGCAACACCTCCTATAATTTCAAAGAATGTTTTTATTTTGGGGTTAAGGTATTCTCGTTTCTTTCCTTTCTCTGGATGTGCTTTCTCTTCGCTATCCTGCTTAAGATAAAGGTATTCTAATCCAGAAACGGTTAGCCGGGGCGTAGAAATATCTGCAACAATTCTGCCACTTATCATGGTTGTCATTTTTATTCCGGAAATGTACCCCTTTTGAACACAAGCATCTAACGCGAACATGAGGTCTTGGTCGAGCTCTGGGAGGTCTCTTTCGGAATCTATGCACGACAAGATGAAGTGCATGTTTGAAATCAAAACTTCGTGGGAATTCGGCATATGTTCAGTTCTCCTATTGTCGCTCCTTTTTATCTATTTTAATTGCGTTGGAAGGAGGAATCGCATTGCAGGAACTCTTCACCTGCAAAGAAGTGGCAGCCCGGTACAATGTTTCCGAAGACACCGTCTGGAGGTGGATTCGGACCGGGAGGTTGAACGCTGTAAAAATCAACAGTAGAAACTACAGGATAACGATGGAATCTCTGGAGGCGTTTGAGAAATCTCAATAAAACAAGGTGGGAAATGCTCTCCAAAACATCCCCCACCCCGCTGGAATTTTTACGCGCCGTGCCATGCATGAGACTTGGCCAAGTCTCAATGACGAGTTGGAGCTCGCCATTCTTGTGGCACCCTGCAACTCACGCAGGTCCAGACTGCGGAATATGTAGGAATGACTTACTTGGAAAGCTGCCCTCAGATCAAGACCAGCTGACGGTTCTGAAATTCCTGCACGCATCGGCAATTCGGTTTCAGCAACGGGCACAAAAGACTATGTACACTCCTCTTTTGTGCTGTCTCTCTGATTCAGCGCGAACGTAGCAAATGCAAAAATTCGGTCATACGACCACCTCCTTGCATTTTATTGCAACAACAATATAGCACAAAAACAAACAAAACACAAGAAAACAATATTTTGTAACCATCATGCTCAGGTGGATGGTTCTGTAATCAGGAAGGAGCTGATTCCCCCATGACCTTAGAGGACGTCCGTACCCTCAAGAAAGACACCCTGACCCCTGCCATCGTGGCGGATGTGTTGGACTGCGACCCACAGTATATCCGGATCGCGGCCCGGCAGTGCCCGGAGCGTTTAGGGTTCCCGGTGGCACGGATTGGAAACCGGGTGAAGATTCCCCGCCTTGCCTTTATTCGCTGGATGGAGGGGGAGAAAGAGGAACTGGTTTAGAAAGGAGAACTTGGAATGAACCCAGTACAAGAGATCAAGCAACGCCATGACATGGACATCCTGCTGCGGGCCATTGCCCCAGCGGCCAGAAAGCGCCAGGAGGCCCGGCGCAGAAGGGAGATGGGGAAGAGCCGGATCAACGCCGCCTTGGCCCGCCGGGGCATTCCCTTCCGTGTGGTATGAGGGGCGCGGTGTATCGTCTCTGCCGCCGGTGTAAGCAGCGGTGGAACGTGTCCGCCCTGGAACCTGGAGAGAAGGTATATCTCTGCCCCAGGTGCGAAAGGGGGTGGGGATATGGTGAAGATCAACGGGGTCAAGGTGCAGACCGAAGGGAGGAAGCCTTGGAACACCGTTCCCTCTGGGCCCGGCTGTGACCGACGAAAGAGCAAAAATGGGGTTGTCCCTGTGTGGGATTCCCCGGAGAAGATTCAGCGGTGCTTGAACTGTACCAATCCAGATTGCAACGGGCGCTGTCCGCGTGAGTTTCGCACGAAGCAGGGCCGCCCCCTTATTCCCATGCCGGCGGACTTTCCAGAGAAGGAGAAGCTTCTTCGATACCATGAGCTGATCGACCATTACGGCGTGAATACCACGGTTATCACCCGATGGAAAAAAGAACTCCGTGGAAAAGGCGAAAAATAAACTCTGCCGGTTTGCAGCACCGGCAGAGTTCAGAAAGGAGAATACTTGAAAAAATAAGCTATGTTTCTTCCGCTTAACTTTATTGTAACAAAAATTGGAGGTTTGTCAAGATGGAGGAACGAATCAACTTTTTCCCCAAAAAGGTGGTTATAGAGGTTTCTGCCAGGACATGCCGGAACTTTATCATGGACACATGCCTGGATGACTTCATGGATTACATGTTCTTATATAACAGTTTCACCATGTCGGCCTATCTGGACGAGAAGATGGACCTATTTCAGGAATACCTGGACTGCGGCGAAAAGGGGGAGTGACTTATCGGGATTCCAGTTTTGATTTATGGCAAGAGCGGGTCTGGGAAGTCCCGTTCTCTGAAAAACTTTGCCCCAGATGAAATCTTTTTGATTAACGTGGTGGGCAAACGCTTGCCTTTCCCCGGGACCTTCCGATACCAGATGAAGACAGACAGCTACCAGACCATTACCACTGGCCTGCAAAAGATGCCCACCAAAACCGCTGTCATTGATGACGCTGGGTACCTTTTGACGAATACCTTTATGAAGTGTCACTCCGCCCCCAAGGCGGGAAGTTCAACATTCGATCTCTACAACGATATCGCGGACAACTTTTGGCGGCTGCTGATGTTCATTCAGGCACAGCTTCCAGAGGATGTCATCGTCTATATCCTCATGCACGAAACTACATCCGATTTTGGAGAAACCAAGCTGCGGACCATTGGAAAGCTGCTGGACGAGAAGGTTTGCATTGAGGGGATGGTCACAATCTGTCTGCGCTGCATGGTGGAAGGGGATCGCCATTTCTTCCGCACCCAATCCAATGGAATGGACATTTCCAAGTCGCCCGAAGAAATGTTTGACCTGGAGATTGAGAATGACCTGAAATTTGTCGATCAGCGGATTAGAGAGTATTGGGGGCTGCTCCCCACCACATCTCCCAAGGAGGCGACAGACAATGGCTGAATTCTCCCACGGGGTGAAGGAATATATCCGCGCCCGCGCCATGGTCGAGGTAACGTTTCCCGTTGACTTTAAGGATAACGTGGACATTCGTTGCTGTCAGTGCAAATACTACCGCCGCAACTACCGCAGCTGCGGTCTCAACGGGGAAATTTGCGAGTACCCAGACAAATACATCGGGAGCAGATGCCCCCTTATATTTTACACCAAGGAGGAACAAAAACCATGATTCAAAGACCGAAAAATTGGGATTCCGTGCAGGAGTTCTCTGACCGACCCAAACTCCCCCTGGACGCCTATGTCTGCCGGGTCAAGCAGGTATCCTTTGCGGATACCAATTATGGCCCCCAGCTGCTGGTCCTCTTCGACATTGAGGAGGGAGAGCAGAGAGGATACTTTACCGGAGAATATAAATCCAATCCCAAGAAAGATAAAAGCTGGAAAGGGACACTTCGGCAATTCCTGCCCAAAGACGATGGGACCGACAAAGACGATCTGACAAAGAGTTCCTTCAAAGGCTTGACCACCGCCTTTGAGCACTCCAACCCCGGCTACACCTGGAACTGGGAGGAGACTTCCCTGGTGGGGAAGCTGGTGGGCATCCTCTTCCGGAATGAGGAATGGTCCTATAACGGGAAAACCGGCTGGGCGGTGCGTCCTTTCCGCGCCATGAGCGCAGATCGGGTCCGCAGCGGGGAATACACCTTGCCCCCGGACAAGCCCTTGAAAAAGGCCGCAGCGCCCTCTAACGGCTTCGCCGCCATTCCTGATAATGGGCCCTTGCCCTGGGACAATGACAGTGGCGACGGACCGTTTCCGTTTTGAGAAAGGAGTCTAAAATGGAAAAATTGCTGTTGACCCGGAAAGAGGCCGCTCAGGCCCTTAATATCAGCACCGATACTCTGGACAGGTTGAGGGAATCTCAGGATATTCAAGCAGTCAACATTGGCAGCCGGGTTTACTTTTCCCCGGACGAATTGAAAGCCTTTTTATACAAACGCGGGGGTTCGATCTCTACCTCTGGGATTCGCTTATGATTGTGCTTTCTCTCACAGAGGAGGATCGGAGCCTCCTACTTCCCCTTACCCCCATCCAGCGGGACAGGGTCATTTTGGCCCTTCTTGCTGGTGGGGAGGCGGAGGAAAATTGGGGGGAAATTGAGCAGGGGATATTAGAATCCATTCGTCGGAGAGGCCGGAGACGACGCGAGAAAAACGAGTATAGCAAACGATATTATCATGCGAGAAAACAGGGAAATGCTAAAAATGGTGTCCAAAATAACGTCCAAATTGCTGTCCAAAATGGACGCTCCCCCTCCTCTCTTCCCCCCTTTCTTCCCCCTTCCTCTCTTTCCCCTGAAACCCCTATCTCTCTATCCCCCTATAATCCCCCTTTCTCTCCCACCCCCCCACGTAAAAGGGCGCGCGCGAAAACGGAGAAGAAAAAAACTGCCGGAGAATCTGAACAAGAGCCCAAGGTCCAATGGGCGGAGTTTGTTTCCATGACCAATGCCGAGCACCAGAAGCTGCTTGACACTCATGGCCCCGCCGACACCGAGCGTTTGATCGAGATTCTGGACAACTACAAAGGGGCGACGGGGAAGACCTACAAGAGCGATTACAGAGCCATTCTGAACTGGGTGGTAACTCGGCTCCAGGACGAGAAGAAAAAGCGGGCAAAGGAGGATGATCCATTTGCAAGACTTCCCAACAAGGGCCCAATCATCGACAAACTCCCCTCCGCGACTGACGGATGCTGGGACGACGAACCGTTTTGATTTCTTCGCAGCACAGCGGAAACGGGCGGAACTTTTCAACGCGACCCCCGGGACGCTGAAAGGCTATCATTGCCCCACGTGCCATGACCGGGGCGGGTACATGACGGTGGAGGAAAATGGGGCGCTGCGGTTTCAGCGCTGCAAATGTCAGAGCATCCGTGACGCCATGGGGGCCATGGACCGCAGCGGAATCCCGCCGGATGCCTTGGCGGCTTGCACCTGGGAGAACTGGAAAACGCCGGAGAACTGGCAGAGGAGAGCACTTGCCATGGCGCAAGACTACGTACAGCAAATCGCGGCGGGAGATCCCTCCTGGTTCATCATCTGCGGGACCCCGGGCTGCGGGAAAACGACGTTATGCACCACCATTTTCCGGGCCATCGTTGAGGGCGGCAAACCCGGCCTGTATGTTTCGTGGCGGGAGTTTGCGCGAAGGGCCAAGGCAGTTGGAAATGATCGGGACGATTTTCGGGAGGAAACCGAACCCTTGAAAAATACGCCGCTGCTCTATCTGGATGACTTCTGGAAGGGGGAAATTCGGCCGGCGGATGTTCACCTGGCATTCGAGCTGATTAACGCGCGATACATCAGCAAAAAGCCCACCATCCTTTCCAGCGAGAACACGCTGGAGGCGATTCTCCGGGGCGATGAAGCCATCGGCTCAAGGCTGTTTGAGATGGCAGGCGGATATTACATGGACTGTTCCAGAGCAAGGAACTGGCGGACAGCAAGGAGGCAGGCATGATTCACAAAGGCGAAATTTACATAACCGACCGATACCGAGGCGGAAAGAAGGACTACGGCAGACCGGTGCTGATTCTCTCTTCCACCGAGAACAACCGGGAAACCGGATGCGTGGTGGCGGCGCCCCTGGTGTCCCGGGAACGCTACGCGGCGGCGTCCCATATCGCCGTGGAGAGTGTCCAAGGCAAAACCTATGTGGCGGTCCTGGAGCACGTCAAATCGCTGCCAGAGCGTAGCTTACAGCGCAGAAAGGACTATCTCTCGCGGCATGCCATGGCCCGGGTAGAGGGAACCCTCTGCCGCCTGTTGGAGCTTTGAGCCATGTGGGAGATCACTGTGAAACTGCGGCCCATTCCGTCCAGTGTCGAGAATCCCGAAGGGACGCGGGAGGCGATTGCCTGTGACCTGGAGAAATACGGGACCGTGCGTTATGTAGACATCAAAGACAGCGCATTCAAACCAGAACAGATAAAACTGGAGGAGACGACATGATTCTAACCGGCAATGAAATCAAACTCCAACGGGAGGCGGGCAACATCATCATCAGCGATTGGGATGAGACCCGGCTGGGCCCAAATAGCTACAACCTGCGGCTGTCCCCCGAACTGATGGCCTACAAGGAGGCTGTCCTGGACCCGAAGCAGGACAACCGGACGGGGCGGCTGGTGATCCCGGAGGAGGGCCTGGTGCTGCACCCCGGGCGGCTCTACCTGGCCAAAACCATGGAATATACCGAGACCCACAACCTGGTCCCCATGCTGGTGGGCCGGTCCTCCATTGGCCGCTTGGGCATCTTTGTCCACGTGACCGCCGGGTTTGGAGATGTGGGCTTTTCCGGGAACTGGACCTTGGAACTGACCTGCGTGCAGCCGGTGCGGGTGTACCCCGGCATGGAGATTTGCCAGATTTATTATCAGACCACCACCGGCGAGATTTTAAGCCAGTATCACGGAAAGTACCAGGGCAGCCGGGATGTGGTGGCCAGCCGGATCTATCAGGAGTGGAGCAATGGACAGAGAGACATGGAAGATTAAAACCTGCCCGGTGTGTAAAACAAAATTTCTCTCAACCACAGGCAAGGACATCTACTGTGGCAGGAAGTGTTATATGGCGCAGAGGTTTGGAATGCCAAGGAAGAAGAAGGAGGGAACCCCATGACAAGAAAAGAAATTCTCGCCGCTGCGGAGAAGTGCGTGTGTGGAGATCGGGAGCAGGATTATGGAATTCCAGAAAATAGCTTTCGTTTGATTGCGGAATTCTGGCACACCTACCTCAGTGCGAAGTGTGTTGCCGCTGGGGTCCATGTACAGTTAGAGCCGGAGGATGTGGCGGCCATGATGGCCTTGCTCAAGATTGCCCGGGCATCTGCAAACCCGGAGCACGTAGATAGCTGGATTGATGGCGCGGGGTATATGGCATGCGGCGGGGAAATCAGTACGAAAGGGGAGGCCCAGTCATGACACGGGAAGAAGCGATTGATACCTTGAAAAACGGGCTTTGGTGGGACAGAAGACGGTTGGACGAAGCGATTGATATAGCTATTTCCGCCCTCCGCTCCGTCAGCCGGGAGCAGGTGGAGCGGATTCGGGGAGAATGGATCGAACTTGAACCGGAAATTGGGCTGCTTGAGTGTTCAAAATGTGGTCATAAGATTTTGCGAGCAAAATGTAATTTCTGTCCGGCCTGCGGTGCTCCCATGACGAACGAGGCCGTGCAGATGGTGATGGAGAGGATGGAGGCGCTATATGAAAGCACCTGAATGTGTATGTAAGACACCGGAGGAGTGTATTCGCGTTGCGCTGGCAATCGAAACATTGGCATACCACGATAAAAACTACCTGGATAGTTGTCTGGCAAAAAGCGATGCGAGAATCAGTGAAGAAGTGCAGTCACTTTTGACTGAGGCGTTGAGATTGGAGGAAATGCAAAATGATTCACTGTAATGATGCCGACGTATTTATCAAAAAAGAAGATGGAAACGTAGTGGTAGTAATAGACAGTTGTCATGCGACGTTTAACAATAAGCAGTTGGACGAGTTTATCAAGGCTCTAAAGTACGTTAAAGTTTACGGAGGGAGGCTATGATAGATGGATAAAATCGTGGTTTGTGCTCTTTTTGGAGCGATATTGCTCCTGATTTTATGCACCTGTTGCTATTTAGCGGGGTACAAAAAGGGCACACAAGATATAGCAAAATTTCATAACAGCGTTTGGAAAACGGCGGAGAGGGAGGCGCTGAAAGATGACTGATGCCGAAAAGGCGTACCAGTATTTTGTGATTGCTGTACCTGAAAACGAGGAGCAGGCCAAGGCATACTTCTGGGCCAGAAAGGCACTTCAGTCCACCCTCACCCCGCCGAATGAGTGGGTGCGAGTGAAAGATGCCATGCCGCCAGAGCATGAGCCTGTTCTGTGCATCGTGAGCGGGAGCCCAAAACCGAACATCATTCTGGACGAAACGTACCAGCTTGGCTCGTGGAACAAGGGCGACGGTTGGATAATCGACGAATACCTTGAATGGACAGATGCGGATGTGCTGTGGTGGCGGATGCTTCCCGTGCCGCCTTATCACCGCCCGCCGGAGGGAGAGGAGGACACCTGATGGACTACGAAAAGCTGATTGAGCGGCTTAAAAAACCGTGCTGGGGAGAATCTGCGCACTTGTTGGACAAAGAGAGGATGGAAGCCGCCACCGCCCTCTCAACTCTCCAATCCGAAAATAAGAAGCTGCGGGCCGAGATGTCTCAAGCTCGTGAATCTTTAGATTTTGCTCGCACAAAAGACGCTGAACTTATACGGCTTGGAATGGAGTTGGCTCATCTAAAGAAGCATATGGAAAGATTAACTCATAGGCTTGGCAATGGAGAAATTACATGTAATATGGCAAGAGATGATTGCAGGAAAATGGGTGGGGATTGTCAGATAGATAGTAAAATCCTTGACCGCCTTGCTGCCTACGAGAACACGGGGATGGAGCCGGAGGAAGTCGCAAAAATGGCAAAAGAATGGACAAGGTACGAAACTGCCATGTCTTATTTAGATGAATTCAGCAGTTTTAACCGACTCCGTGAGCTGGCCCAGGCGGACAGGGAGGGGCTGTGTGGCATCCCTCCCGTGAAACTGCACCAAAAGATTTTCCGAGTTTTTAACGGAAAAGTCTATGAGGAAATAGTGTGCAGCGCAACATGGGAGCCATTTACACCAAGACCGAGGTGGAAAGTATGGGTAATGGGTAGTGGCTTTCCCTACTACTGGAATGAAGTGATTGGAAAAACCGTTTTCCTAACCCGCGAAGAGGCCGAGGCCGCACTACGGAGGGAACAGGAATGAAGGAGTACATTGAGAGGGCACAGCTCTTAAAAAATCTTGGGTATGATGAAACAAGACGAGCTGATGTCCTTCCTGGGTCAACGTTTGATATTGTTCTGAAAGAGCCCGCCGCCGACGTTGCGGAGGTGGTGCGCTGTAAAGATTGCCAATATTACCAGGACGCAAAAATCAACAAGAAGGGATTTCTGATTTGCCCAGCGTCCGGAATGGAAATTACCGAAACGGACTATTGCTCTTATGGCGCTCTCATGGACAAGCTGAGAATTTGCGAGGTGCTGGGGGTTGAGCCAGAAGAGAGTTTTTACTACAAGTGTGAAAAAAGTCAGGAGAATAAATATTTATGGAAAATAACTAAAGAAGGGGAAAGAATGTTTAAAGAGGATACAGACATTTGGAGACTGAGTTCCAACGAAAAAACGTTGATGGACTTTATCAACCACCCCGATCGCATCATCCGCAAGCCCCGCTGGACGGAAGAAGAGATAGTGATAGCAGAGCTTATTTTGAGTTTATATGAGAGAAAAGACATTGTTTTTGGACGTTATGAGAATGGACAACTATGGTGGAAAGTAGGAAACAGAGCGAAAAATGATTTCCCAAATAAATTTTTCCCATCTATTCGTCCGAGCAATGAGTTTGATTTAATTGAGATCATAGGAGGCGCAGAATGAGAGAGATCCTTTTCAAAGCCAAGCAGCTAAGTGATGGCGAGTGGGTGGAAGGCAGCTATGTTTATGCGAATAACCGATTGAATGTTGGTAAATCATACATTCTTCCTGGAATGTCAGACTTTTCTTACGGAGATAATGGGAATCGTATTCGAATTGGATGTTTTGTCGAGGTTGCCCCCTCCACGGTCTGCGAGTACACCGGAATGACCGATAAGAACGGAACGAAGATTTTTGAGGGGGATATCATCCATTGGACGAACTGGAACGGCGAACAAAAAGAAGCCCCTGTATGCTATGATCAAGAGTGGAATAGATTTTGTGTTTGGTTGAATGGCGCTGAAAGCATGGGCGTAAATATACATCTGTCAACGAGCGGAATTGAGGTCATCGGCTCCATCCACGACGGGGAGGGTGATTATGTTCAGCGAGGATAATAAGCACTGCCGAGAATGTTTCTGTGTAACATGTTTATATTTTCATACAGATGAATGCTTGGACGGAGAAGATATGTGTGATAAGTGTGACAACCAGTCCCACACAGAAAACTGCCCATGGTTTGATGACAGCGAGAGTATGCAGAATGATAAAGGAGATAAATGACAATCTTAGCGATTGACCCAGGGGACAAGCAGAGCGCCTATTGCTTCATAGACAGCGAGGATCTACGTCCGCTGCGGTTTGGCAAAGAACAAAATGTCACGGTCCTTTTGGTTCTCCAGTTGGAGGCATATGATCTTGTAGTCATTGAACGCTTGGCAAGCTATGGCATGCCGGTTGGACGCAATGTTTTTGAAACCTGCGAATGGGTGGGAAGATTCACGCAAGCAGCACAGAAGCCAGTGGACTACATATACCGCCAGGATGAAAAGCTCCATCTCTGCCATGACAGCAGGGCCAAGGATGCCAATATCCGCCGCGCGCTGATTGACCGATTTGCAACCCATGATCTAAAAAACGGGAAGGGAACCAAAAAGAACCCAGATTGGTTCTATGGGTTTTCTTCCGATGTATGGGCGGCGTATGCAGTTGGAATTACGTACACAGAAACAAAACTGAATTGTAAACAAAGTGTTAAGATCGTCTAACAATTTGACCGAAATGGAGGGCTGCGATATAATTTAGGCAGGAAATGGTTTTATACATACGCAGGCAAAGAAAATTTATTTTCTTTGCTGCTATGTATAAAACAGAAGATTTTCTTCCTCCTTCGCCCGGCTCCGAGGCGGTCTCAATATCGGGCGTACCTCCTTTTTCTTTGGGAGCGCGAGCCTTGTTCTCGCCTCCCTACCACCCGGCCAGAGCGGATTTTGGTGCAACTCCAAAACGGGTGACCATTCCCAGCTGGGGAAATTTGATGGAAGGAGATTGTGCTTCTATCGAATCGGCAAATTGCTTTGCGGCCGCAAAGTGAACCGAAGCACGTACCATTCGCCATTTCACTGAAACCTGCGGTTGGAGACGCAGACCATTTCAGGGAAGGTACGTGCGGAAGTGTAAACAGGCCCGCGGAAAGCCTGACACAACCCGCAACATACCCCGCAAGGGGTATATCTGCCGCCCCGCGGTTGCAGGAGACGGGGGCGGCACAGAAAATTTGGACTGTAGAAGTAAATAGAGTGTCCTGATTTGTCGGGAAAAATGTGCCAACGGCATTGGGATGCAGCGATACTGCGAAGGCGCTGAAAAAGCATGAGGATGAAAAAATATGAGACTGGCCAAGCCCGGCGAAATGCCGGCTTTGCAAAAGAGCCTGGAGGATTAATCCTCCGGCTCCTTTGAGGCTTCTTCAATATACTTCAAGATAAATCGCTTAATCTCAGTGGTTGGCGTGGTTCCATTGGCTTTACATGCTGTTCTAAATGCTTCCAAAATATCCGGTTTGAGATCCAATGGAAAACGGACGTAGTTTTTGCGATTATACTTCTGCTGCGCCTTGTATTTACTTTCTGACATGGCGTATCACCTCCCATACATCCAGGAAAAAGACAATACCAGTTAGTGCAGCGGAGACATAAAATAGCCAACTTGTTTCGTTTCCAACTGCATAAACACAATTTGCAAAAAACAGAAGATAAATCACGGAATTTGACAACTTTATCTTGCTCATAAACAATGCGATGGGGTATAATAGTAGGGGTTGGGGAGGTTTTCCCTCCCCAGTCCCTTAGCCCTTGAGTATTGTGTAGACTACTAAGACAATGTTAGCGATGCCGGCAAGTATCTCAACAACTGTCTTGAAAATGTCTATCTTACTTTGGGGCTTTTTCTTTTTGGGTTTCCCCATCTGTTTCCCTCCTTTCTATGACTTAATTATAATACACGTACGTGTATATGTCAAGGGTTTATGAGAAAAAAGAGGAGAATCCCGCTTATTTTTTTCTTCTATGGAGAACTGCAATTGCAGGAGACAGGAGCAGGCAAAAAACACCGCCCTATGCGGGGCGGTGTTCTGAAGATTTAGTTTCGCTGCTGATAGATTGTCGTGAGGGCATCGGTGAGAACCTGCGAAAAGTTGATATGATGCTTTTCTGCAAATGTGTTGAGCCAAGCGGGGATCGTCAGATTTTTTCGTACCGATTTGCTCCCGTACTTTTCCGCATAGGCATCCATATCCAGAGTAAGCAGACTGACGAATCCACCGGCGTCCGGTGTGACGGTGCCCATGACGCTGGCAGGGGGAACCGGGTTCCCTTCTTCCAGTTCATCCAGCACCCAACCGCTGGCAGCGTCTTCCGCCATGAGAATGGCATCGGCCAATGTGGGGCCACCGGATACACAGCCCGGAAGATCGGGGACCTCTACCGTGTAGTTTCCTGTCTCCGGGTCTTGGTAGAAGCAAGCGGGATAGACCAATTTCATCATAAGAATAAGAACTCCTTTCCGGCGGGGCTTATTTCAGCCCCGCCTGCTTGAGGATTTTTTTCAGTAAGGTTGCGTCAATGGTGTCGCCGGCATGCTGGGGGATGGTAACCTTTCCAGGTTTTGTGGGGTGGACAAAGTGCTTGTGGCTTCCCTTTGTGGTTTTGTAGACCCAGCCATCCGCAGCGATCATTTTTTCAACGTCTCGCGGTCTCATGTCCTGTCCTCCTTACAAATATATTATACGCATTATGCGCATAAAAGTCAAGTGTTTTTTTGATGAAACTGGAGGAAAAATATTGTGTTTTCTTACAGCACGCACAAGTGGAAACGTTTGGCCGCAGGAATCCTGCGCCGGGATGGATACCGGTGTCAGGTGTCCAAGCGATATGGAAAGCAGGTCCCGGCAGAGGTGGTTCATCACATTTATCCAGTGGATGAGTACCCGGAATACGCATATTGCCCGTGGAATCTGATTGCATTGAGCAGAGCCGAGCACAACACGCTGCATGACAGAACAACCGGGGCGCTGACAGAGAAAGGGATGGCGCTCATGCGGAGAACCCGGATTCCCGGGGAACGGCGGGGAATTATTTGATCCCCCCCACCTCTCTCCGCGCTCTGTCATGGGACCGTCGGTGCCCTTGTGCGGCTTTTCCCATTCTGCGTGAAATTCCATCTTTAAGGGGTATAAAATGACCAAAACAAAGTGGAAAAATCGAATTATCAAACAATTAACGGCAATGGGGACCGATATTGACACCTATGAGGCGGTGATTGAGGCCCTGGCCGCCATCCTGGCGCAGCGGGACTGTACCAGGGAGGAGTTTGAACTGGACGGGGCCCGTTCGGTGATTGCGCATACCAACCAGGGCGGGTCCACCAACACGGTCAAGAACCCCTTGCTTGTGCTGTGGGATGATCTGAACAAGTCCGCCCTCGCGTACTGGCGGGAACTTGGCATGACCCCCAGCAGCTACCGGAAAATGACCGGAGACGTCATGCAAAAGGAGAAGCGGCCCAGTTTGGCCGCTGTGCTTGCCAGCATTGAATAGGACCAAGGCGAAAAACTGGCCGGAGGTCCTGGAGTACGCGCAGTCCATCCGGGATGGCCGAAAGATCGCCTGTGACGAACTGAAACAGGCGGTGGAACGGTTCTTCCACGACTTGGACAACCCGGACTACTGGATGGACCACAAGGCCCCGGAATTCTGCATTGGGGTCATCGAAAAGACCCTGTGCCACCAGCAGGGGGAACGCCTGGATGGAACGCCGCTGCGGGGGAAGCCTTTCCTCTTGGAGCCCTTCCACAAATTCATCATTTATAATCTGGTGGGATTTAAGCTCGCCGGGACCGAGCTGGTCAGATTCCATGAAGCCCTGATATACATCCCCCGGAAGAATATTAAAACTTCCTTCGCGGCTTCCCTGGCCTGGGCCCTGTCTCTGCTATATCGCCGCTCGGGCTCCAAAATGTACATTGCTTCGGCGGCCCTCATGCAGTCCATGGAATCCTATAACTTCCTGGCATACAACGTGCGCAGGATGGGGGAGGATGCCAAGGACGGTGGGTCGGTGCGGATCATCGACAACCACAACGAGCACAGCTTGTCGGCGGACCTGGGAGATGGCTCTCTTTATATCCGGGCCCTGGCCGCCAACCCAGACAGCCAGGATTCCCTGAACGCGAACATCGCCATCTGCGATGAGATTCACGCCTTTAAGCAGCCTAAGCAGTACAACCTTTTCAAGGAGGCCATGAAAGCCTATACCAATAAATTGCTGATCGGCATCTCCACTGCCGGGGACAATGAGCAAGCGTTTTTGGGACAGCGGCTGAAATACTGCCGGAAGGTGCTGGACGGGACGGTTACGGACGAGCAGTACTTTATTTTCATGTGCTGCGCCCCGGAAGGGGTGAAGGACGGGTCGGTAGACTTTACGGACCCGAACATCCACGAGATGGCCAACCCGGCCTATGGGGTGAGCATCCGCCCGGAGGAAATCCTGAACGACAGCCTCCAGGCACAGAATGACCCCCAGCAGCGCAAGGACTTTTTTGCCAAGAGCCTGAACGTCTACACCAACGCCATGGCGGCCTATTTCGACATTGAGGAGTTCCGCCGCAGCGACCAGGGGTATGACTGGACCCTGGACCAACTGGCCAAGCTGCCCATAGACTGGTACGGGGGCGCGGACCTGTCCAAGCTCCACGACCTGACCGCGGCTGCTCTGTTCGGGCGCTACAAAGGCGCGGACATCCTCATCACCCACGCCTTTTTCCCGGTGGTGGCGGCCCACCTCAAGGCGGATCAAGACAATATTCCCCTGTTCGGCTGGGCAGAAGACGGGTGGTTGACGCTATGCAACTCGCCGACTGTAAACCACTCTGACGTGGTTGCTTGGTTTGAGAACATGAGAAAACGTGGTTTCAAAATCCGGCAGGTGGGCCATGACCGGAAGTTCTGCCGGGAGTATTTCCTGGGGATGAAAGCGGCGGGATTCAAGGTCATAGACCAGCCCCAATACTACTATCGGAAGTCAGAGGGGTTTCGTTACATTGAGCAAAGCGCCAAGAACGGCGCACTGTGCTACCTGCACAGCGAAGCCTTTGAATACTGTGTGGAAAATGTCTCCGCGGTGGAGAAAACAGACGATATGATTCAGTATGACAAGGTGCAGCCGGAACACCGGATCGACCTGTTTGACGCCGCCGTGTTTGCCTGTATACGGTACTTAGAGAACATGGAGAAGCAGAAACGAGGCCGGGACTGGTGGGGAGCGGCCGAGCAGAAAGGGGTGACCCAATGAGCAAGAGAGGACGACAGAGAGCAAGGGCAGAGCCCGCCAAACCCCGCGGCAGCGCCGCATGGCTGTGTGATGCGGCAATGTTTGACACCCTGGCCTGCAGAGGGTATGTTAGCCTGGCGCACAATCCGGAGATCGCCGCCGGTGTGGACACCATTGCCCGGCTGGTTGGTTCGATGACCATTCACCTCATGCGCAACACGGAGGACGGGGACATCCGGGTTCGGGATGAACTGGCCCGGAAGATCGACATAACCCCGAATCGGTATACGACACGGGCGGGGTTTGTCCACTGGATCGTCCGCACCCTGTATCTGGAGGGCAATGGGAACGCCGTGGTCTACCCGGACACTCGGGCCGGTATCATCCGGGACCTGAACCCGATCCCGCCCGCTTTGGCCTCATTCATCCCTGATGGGTGGGGCTACAAGGTTGTTATATCGGGCCGGGCGTACAAGCCGGATAAGGTCCTGCACTTTGCGCTAAACCCGGACAGCCTCTACCCGTGGCGCGGGACAGGGTACCGCGTGTCCCTGGCCGCCGTGGCGGATAATCTGAAACAGGCGTCCGCAACGCAAAAAGGATTCCTGGAGAGCAAGTGGAAACCATCGTTGATCGTCAAGGTAGATGGCATGATTGAGGAGTTTTCCAGCCCAGAGGGACGGAGAAAGCTGTTGGAATCCTACGCCATGAGCGGAGAGGCCGGGGAGCCCTGGCTGATCCCCGCCGAGCAATTCTCCGTGGAACAGGTGAAGCCCCTGACCCTGTCGGACCTGGCCTTGGACGCCATGGTAACCCTGGACAAGCGGACGGTCGCCGCTGTTTTGGGCATTCCGCCCTTTGTGTTGGGGGTGGGAGACTTTAACCGGGACGCCTGGAACAATTTCGTAAATACGACCATCATGCCCCTGGCCCGGCTGATCGAGCAGGAGCTGACCAAAAAGCTGTTGGATGCCCCGGATTTGTTCTTTCGGTTTAATAGTTGGAGCTTGTACAGCTATTCCGTGACAGAGCTTGTTTCCGCTGGATCGGAGATGGTGGACCGGATGGCCCTGCGCCGGAATGAGTGGCGCGGCTGGCTGAACCTTCCCCCGGACCCGGAAATGGCGGAACTGTTGGCTCTGGAAAACTATTTGCCCGCGGATCGTTTGGGGGATCAGGGGAAGTTGGTACAAGGAGGTGAGCAGAGTGGAGCATAGATACCTTCCCATGGAGAACATGACCACCCGGGAAGAGGGGGATGAGCTCTATCTTGAGGGATACTTCGCCGTATTTAACGGGGTGTATGAGCTGTGGCCCGGCGCCACGGAGAGCATTGCGCCGGGGGCATTCGACGACAGTGTGGGGGATGACGTCCGCGCGCTGTTCAACCACAATACGGACCTGGTTCTGGGTCGGACCTCCGCCGGTACGTTGGAGCTGCGGCAGGATGCCCACGGCCTGTGGGGCCGGGTGAAGATCAACCGGGAGGACACGGACGCCATGAACGCCTACCGGCGGATTGCCCGGGGCGATATCACAGGCTGTTCCTTTGGCTTTGACGTGGCCGCCCAGGAGACGGACTACCGGGACGACGGGACGGTGCATTGGACCCTGACCCGTATTTCCCCGCTGTATGAAGTTTCCCCCTGTACCTTCCCCGCCTACCAGGATACCACGGTATCCGCCCGGAAGCGGGACCTGGACGAGATCAAGCGGAAGCGGGCCGAGGTGTGGAAGCACCAGGCGTTGGAGCGATTGCATGGTACTCAGTGAGACAGCAAGAAAAGCCATAGAGGCCATCCTCTCCAAGGGGGAACGGGTGGAGCTCGTTCCCGTCAAGGACGGCGTAAAGGTCTATATAGTCAAACGCCGGGAGGCCGCGATGGATACGAATTAAAAACAACTTTGGAAAGCCGGATAAGGAAACCGGGAGACCTCCCGCTTCCTCCTGATTGGAGCCGTATAACGAAACAGCGATTCCCGCGTCTAAGCGTTGATGCGGAAGAGCCGAGCGTGGCTGACTACCTATGTGGTAGTTGGTCACGCTTTTATTTTTTACCCGAAAGGAGACAACCAGATGCTGAAAGTTTTGATGCTCAAGCGCTCTCTGGACGCCAAGCGTGCCGAGTTGGCGGACCTGGAGCGCAAGGACGAGAGTTTTCAGACCCGGGAAGCCGAACTGGAAACCGCCATCAACGAAGTAGAACCCGGCAACGCCCAGCAGGAAGCCGCCGTTAACGCCGAGATCGAGGCATTTGAGGCGGACAAGTCCGCCCACGACACCGCCAAGGAATCCCTGCGCGGTGACATTGCATCCCTGGAGGCCGAGCTGGAGGAGCTGGAGCGGAATGCTCCCAAGCCCCCTGCCGCCGAAGAAACAAAATCCAAAACCATTGAAAAGAGAGGTGTAGCTACCATGCCTACCATCAACATCCGGTCGCTGCCCATGAGCCAGCGGGCCTTTGACGCCCTGCCCATGGAGCGCAGAGACGCCATGCTTTCCTCCTCCGAGGTGACGGACTTCCTGGGGCAGCTTCGCGCCATGAAGGGCCAGAGCCGCAGCATCACCGGCGCGGAACTGACCATCCCCATCGTTTTCCTGGAGCTGATTTCCGAGAACATGTACCGCTATTCCAAGCTCCTGAACCGGGTGCGCGTCCGCAATGTGACCGGCGAGGCCCGGCAGACCATCGCGGGCACCGTCCCCGAGGCCGTGTGGACGGAGATGTGCGGCGCGATCAACGAGCTGTCCTTCTCCTTCCACCAGATTACCGTGGATGGCTATAAGGTGGCTGGCTTTGTCCCCGTCTGCAACGCCCTGCTGGAGGACAACGACATCAACCTGGCCTCCTGGATCGTGGAAATGCTGTCTGAGGCCATCGGCCTGGCCATGGACAAGGCCATTCTGTACGGCAAGGGCAGCGCGTCCAAGATGCCCCTGGGCATTGTCACCCGACTGGCGCAGCAGAGCAAGCCCGGGGACTACCCCGCAAACGCTCCCGCTTGGGAGGACCTGCACACCTCCAACGTGATCAAGATCACCGATGCCGCTGCGACCGGGGCTGCGTTCTGGGCTGCGCTGATGGAGGCCACGGGTGCCACCTACACCCGCTACAATCGCGGCAATCTGTTCTGGGCCATGAACAGCAAGACCTATTCCAAGCTCAAGTCCAAGCTCATCACCTTTACGGCCACCGGTGACATCGTTGCCAACCTGTTTGGTACGCTTCCGGTCGTGAACGGGGACATTGATATTCTTGAGTTTATTCCTGACGGAGATATCATCGGTGGCTACGGCGACCTGTATCTGCTGTCTCAGCGTTCCGGCATGACCATCGACAGCTCCACCGAGGTGCAGTTTATCCAGGACAACACTGTCTTCCGCGCGAAGCAGAGAGCGGATGGTCAGCCCATTATCCCCAAGGCCTTTGTGGCCATCAACATTGAGAACAAGGCCGTGACCACCGCCATGGACTTCGCAGCAGACACCGCCAACGATGCCCAGCTGACCGCACTGAGCGTGGAAGGCGTGACGCTCAGCCCTGCCTTTGCCGCCGACCAGTACACCTACACCGGCGGTACCGCAGCAAAGAACGCGGGGAAAATTGAGGCCACTTCCTCCCAGCCTGACGCCCAGATTGCCATTGCGGTCAACGGTGAGAACCTGAGAAACGGCGGAACGGGGAAATTCACGGCAAGTGCCTCCAACACCGTGACCGCCACGGTCACCCAGGGCAACGCTGTCCGGGTGTACACGGTGACCTTCACCGGCGCGGCGGGGGATTAACCCATGGAGGTCTCCACTGTTCTGTCCTTGCTCCAGGTGGATTTGGGCGAGCTGCACCCCTCTGAGCAGCGGCTGGCCTATCTCACCCAGGTGATCCGCGCCGCCCAGTCCTTCATGGAAAGGGAGGGCATCTCCCTCAATGACAGTGTGGAGGACTTGCAGTTGGTGGAACTGTACGCCGCCTATCTGGTGCGCAAACGAGCCACCCAAGAGGCCATGCCACGGATGTTGCGGTGGGCCCTCAACAACCGGCTTTTTCACCAAAAGGCGCAGTCTGGGGGTGGTCCGGGTGTATGACAGCGGCACGCTGATTCTCCAGCGCGGGGTCAATACGGCCCCGCCTGGGGAAGCGCCGGTGATGGAGCTGTCCACGGCGTGGGAGAGCTATTACGAGGCCCGCACGGTTGGCGTGCAGAGATACTATACCGCCATGGAGCACGCCGCCCAGGCGGACGCGGTGGTCCGTGTGCCCCGTTACTACGGCATAGCCCCCGACACCGACAGGATCACCCTGTCCCCTGTGGATCACAAGGATACCGGGGTGTATAAGGTCCTCCAGGTGCAGCACGTCATGGACAACGACGGACTATCTGCCACAGACATCACGTTGGAAAGGACGGGAGCGTTGGATGGAAGCACTTAAACAGGCCCTGCTTGCCCTCACGCACAACGTGTACAACTTCACGGCTGCTCCCGGCACCGCTCCGCCCTATCTCGTGTGGCAGGTAGACGGGGGGAACGACCTCAGCGCGGGGAACGGCCACGCGGAGACCGCCGCCGTGGTGATTGTGGACCTGTTCACGCGACAGGCCGCAGACCCGCTTACGCAGTCTATCCCGCAGGCATTAGAGGGCATCGGCGCGAGTTGGTACCTCAACTCCACGCAGTACGAGACAGAGACGGGCCTATACCATTACGAATGGTACGTGGAGGTGGTGTGAGTGCCCAAGATACAGCTTAAGGGCCTGGATGATACCGTGTTTGTCCTCAACCGGCTGACCGACAAGTCAGAGGGGGTTATAAAGCGCGCGATCTACGACGGCGCGGGGATATTGGCTGACGCGGTCCGCGCCAACATCGACACGATCAAGACCGGCGGCCCCAGCGACTGGGAGCGCCGCAGACGAGAGACGCAAAAGGCGGGCCTCCGGGCCGGGCTTACCACCTTCAAGATTGAGGAAGCAGGCGGAACGATTGCGGGCGGCGTGGGCTTTGATGGCTACAACGAGCTGGGGCAAGCCAACCGGATGATTGCCCGGGTGTTCAACAGCGGCACGTCATTTTCCAGCAGACAGCCGTTCTTCGAGCGGGCGATCCGAAGCGCACGGTACGCAGCGAGACAGAAAGTGCTCTCAGAGATAGAAGACGAGATTGATAAACTGACGAAAGGATGATCAAGTATGGCAACGATTGGTTTGAGTAAACCCTATTATGCCCTGTATCAGGAGAGCGGCGGCACCGTGACCTACTCCGGGGGCGGTCTCATCGGCAAGGCCACAGAGATGTCCCTGGAGCTGGAGGGGGCGGACGCCAATATCCTCTACGCCGACAACGGCCCCGCCGAGAGTGACAACCAGTTCGCCGGGGGCACCCTGACCATCTCCACGGATGACCTGCTGCCCGAGCCCATGCTGGCGATTCTGGGCCTGGTGGAGGAGGAGATGACCTTGGAGGAGGCATCTACCGCCACCCCCAAATGGATTGTCTACAACGATGACCAGGCCATCCCCTACGTGGGGTTTGGCGGTATCATCAAGGCCAAGCAGTCCGGGGTGACCAAGTGGATTGCCGTGGTGCTGACCAAGATTCAGTTTGCCAACCCCGGGATCAACGCGGTGACCCAGGGAGAGACCATCGAATGGCAGACCAAGGAACTCACCGCCACCGTCATGCGGGATGACAGCACGAAGCACAAGTGGCAGATGCAGTCCACCCCCATGGACACCGAGGCGGACGCGGAGGCAGCGATTAAAAAGGCGCTGAACATCACAAACCCTAAGCCGGCCCTGGGCGCACTGACGGTTTCCAGCGCCGCAGGGTCTGTTGCAGGCAAGACAAAGCTGACTGTGACGCCTCCGGTCACAGGCGGAAACCACTATGGATATAAAACCGGCGCAACCGTCACACTGCCTGCCGCATACGGGGAGGATGTCTCCAGCGGCTGGACCAGTTGGAACGGCACGGACGAGATCACCGCCACCACCGGGCAGGAGATCGGCGTGGTAGAGGCCAATGCCGCAAATCAGGCGGTGGCAGCCGGAAAGGGCACCGTGGCCGCGAAGGAGGGCGAGTAAATGCGGACCGGAAAGATTACCATCGGCGGAAAAGACTATATCACCTGTCTGTCCACCCGTGTCCTGGTGGCCCTGGAGGAGCGGGGCGGGGACGCCGACCAGGAGCTTGCCCGCATCATGCAGGGCCGGAAGCTGGGAGACCTTTTTTGGCTCCTGGCCCAGATGATCGACGCAGGCGACCGCTATGCCAAACTGGAGGGGCTGGACAATCCCGGCTCGCTCACATTGGATGCGATTATGGACTGCATGGGGCCGGACGACTATGAGGCCATGACCGGGGCCATGGCGGAGACCGTCAAGGCGGGGACCACGTCCACGG
>OGRT01000982.1_pt1 | contig 26116 bp, 45 predicted proteins | sample 1553581 | NCBI WGS metagenome assembly OGRT01 (sample SAMEA2580113, study PRJEB22360) | human gut metagenome | biome: human gut; feature: human-associated habitat; material: faeces | place: Denmark | collected 2008/2010
GATTCTCCATCACCATTTTAAAAATATCCAACTGCATCGCTTCTACCATAAGTCACTCCTCCTTTTATTCACTTTTTTCCAACTTATCAATTCTGTGATGTGCTGATTTAACGGACTGCTCCACAGCCGTGATCCGGCTTCCATGTTCCACGATTTCCTCCCTCAGTCTGTCAACATTTTTTGATGTTTCCCGTACATCAGAGGCAATATTATCCAGCTTTGTACTGATTTTAGTATTCAGTTCCGCTCGTTTCACTGCATCATCTATATCTGTTTTTTTGCTGTTTTTATTGCTGTAATATACTGATGCCAAAAATCCCAACAGCGATATTACAAGCGCAATCCACTGAGTATTCATACCCACTTCTCTCCTATCATTTTTTGCACAAAAATAAGACCGGTTCACGGTCTCGCTCTGATCTCCATTCTTCATTACCCCTTTTATTTTCCTAGTTCTTCTTTCACTTTTTCCTTCCATAAAGTAGGAACCTGTTCTAGTTCCATGAACCCTTTTGCAATTCTATCTACATAAAATGCAACCATTACTTTTCTCCTCCTTCCGCAATTTCAGATACAACTTGGCCAAGATCTTCTAATGCTCCATTTTGAATTTCCTGTCCCCTTTCAATCGCATCCACTCTCTTTTCCAACTCCGTTTTCTCTCGAAAAGCAATAACGGAAACCACATTTCCATCCGGCGTCATATCTGCTTCTTGAAACATAGGCCTTTCCAGATATAAGTCTTCATATTCTCCCGTCACCTCATCGTCTGTTTTAAATTGTACCTTAGCAAGATTCCCTTCTTTTTTGAGCGCCCCTGCTATCTGATCCAGTGCGGCAAAATTATCTGTTTGAATCCGAATGTAATCCAGGCTTGCTCCATCCATAATTTCCAGTTCTGTGTTATCAGTTAATACAAGTTTTTCCATTTTTTCTTCTCCTCTCTGCTCTTGAAAATTCATTATGATTATAAACCGATTGCAATGACCTGTAGCGCAAATGCCGATGCAGTAGGTCTATATTTTTTTAGCGTGAACTGTGTTGTCGTTATAGCATCTGCCCATACTGAGGTATCATTCTGCCCAGTCTGTGCCTGTACAATAACACATGGTGCTTTTGTAAACGCTTCCGGGAATTTTATTACTTGATCCTCCCAAGTATTTGGTTTTGATATATTGACTGTTTTAACTGCAAAAGCCTGAATATTTCCCAAAGAAGTATTGATCGTTTTAATTTCACTATTCAATGTCTTCGTTTCAGATGCGATTTTATCACTCAGCGTCTTCCCCTGTCTTGCATCCAGGACACTTCCCGCTGCTGTGGTAGTCAAATTATTTGCCACAGCCTGTTTTGCGGCACTGCCCAGTGTTTTTATATATTTTTTGTAAAAATACTGTAGTCCGGTTAAATCCAAATATTTCATCGTCTTTCCTCCTTAACTTGATAATGCATCAATATCTGATGTTGTAACGGACTGTACATTCGCGTCTGACCCCGCCGGACCCTGTGGCCCTTGTGGGCCGGTGGCCCCGGTCGCTCCTTTCGGACCCTGCGGTCCGGTGGCTCCTGTTTCTCCTTTTGGTCCTTGGATTCCCTGCTTTCCTTGTGGACCTGTCGGTCCGGCTGGGCCGGTGGCCCCTTTTTCTCCGGCTGGGCCTTGCGGTCCAGTGGCTCCGGTCGCTCCTTTCGGACCTTGCGGTCCGGTGGCCCCACATGGAATTGTAATATCCAATACAGCCGCATTTTCTGTACCTGAATTAGTTACTTTAGCACTGCTTCCTTCCTCTCCTGTCGTTACTTTCCCGATTTTAATGGTCGCCGCTTTCCCGGCCGCACCAGTCGGCCCCTGTTGGCCAGTTTTCCCCTGCGGACCTTGTGGACCTGCCGGTCCTGTCACCAACCCTAAATCAACTTCTTTTACTGCCATAATCCCCTCCTGCTATTCATTTTCATAGCTAACCATCAGATGACCCCTTTCATCAATCCGAAATGTTGGCGTCTTCCCATCCGCCCCCTTTGGACCCTGCGGACCAGTTTCACCTTTCGGCCCCTGTGGCCCGGTGGCTCCTGTTTCTCCTTTCGGTCCCTGCGGGCCGATTTCGCCTTTTGGGCCCTGAGGGCCAATCACACTACCCAAATCTAATTCCTGTGCCATATTTCCCTATCCTTTCTATGAAATTGTATATATCAATTTACCATCTCTTATTGACAATGGCGGCGCCGGTTCATTATCATTATGTGTCATTATCAGATGCCCCTCTTCATTCACATACATTCCAAACATTCCCGGATTCAGTTGTGTCACAGATGCCACTCCGTCTTCCCCTTTTGGACCCTGCGGTCCTGGCGGACCTGTCTCTCCCTGAGGCCCTGGCGGACCTTGTGGACCTGTCAACTCTCCTGATTCTATTTTCCCTTGTATCTCTCTTGTGATGTCCTCTGCCTTCTTTGATGCATTATTCGTTCTCGTAATCGCATCAGTAGCTTGTCCTATCAACCCCAACAAGACAGATTCTTCTTCCGGATCGGGTTCTGGCAATTCTCCTTCCAGCCCTTCCAATACTTTACATTGGCGATTCACAGTCGTGTTCCATTCATTTTTCAGTGTTCCATCATCGACCGTTTTTTTAGCACATAGAATAAACTTCACATTGCCTTTGTATTTTGTTACTTTCCTCGACAGAAGCCACGAAAACAGGATATTTCCCTCTGATAGTTCTACATCATCAATGCAATACACCCCAAATTCTCCATTGGCGTTTTCATAATTGATAAACAGAATCAGTTCGGATAAATCGATATGATCCCCCACCATCTTGGGACACTGAAATAAAACTCTTTCTACTTTTTCATCCGATTCTACGCCCAATAACTGGATAGCATCAGGAACAATAATCTCTCTTGTCTCCGGATCGATTCTGCATCGTTCTGTCTCCTGAATCTCCTCTTCTTCCAGATTCATCTCCGCAAAAACTTCTTCTAATCCAGTCATTGCCTCACCCCTTCCTGGTGTATAGTTACGGAATTTGTCGTGATCCGGTATCCTTCCCTTTTCCCATACAGTCGCACCTCAAATGACGTAAATGTCAGCGCTTCCTTCGGTATCTGACACCTTCCATTTATCACAGGAGCATAATATTCTTTTCCCAGTTTGGTAAATCCGGCTACTTTTTTGCATCCCTTCCATTCATTACTACAAAAAAATTCCGCATTGAGATATCCTTCTGTCTCCGCTACAATTCCACTAAAATCGCATTGCTGGTCCTTCACAAGGTTCTGGCCTTTCACATGAAATTTCAAGATACGCATCACGAACCGCCTCCCAACGCATCAATATCTGAATTTTCAATTTGTTCTACACCTTCCACCTCCCCAGGCTCCCCTTTTGGACCCTGAGGGCCTTGCGGACCGGTCGGTCCTTGTATGCCTTGTTTCCCCTGCGGACCCTGCGGGCCTGTCGCTCCCCGTTTCCCTGATAGGTCAACCAGAAGCTCATACCCCTGGCTCCGTTTCTTATATACTGCCGCATTTTCATCGTCTTCTACATTTCCCGTGTTGACAATCACCAATGACCCTTCTGTCAGTCCGTCTGAAGAAAATCCCTCATTCATATCCTCTATGGAACCATATTCTTTTAGTATATTCATGCTATACATAGTTTCTGTTTCTCCATCATCCAGATCGTCAATCTCTGATTCAGAAATCTCGACTGGATCAATATGTTCCAACCTTCCAAGCGCATCGATCAACGCCTCGTAATCGTCAGAACTCGTTATATTGGACATTGCTACCAAGTTCTGGCTTACTTGAATATGAAACTCAAAAGAGGTTACAACTCTGCTTTTATCCATCAAATGAAGCTGCGCTTTTACTGTCCCACTCTCTGCCAGCATCTGTTCCGTTAATCCAAAAAGTACACAATAATCATTGAATACGGTGCCTTCCGTATATGTTTCTTTCCCAGACGGTTTTTTACAGTAAACACGAGCTTTATAAATCATTCCCTCCGTCCCTGACAGAAGCACCTTAACCAAACGCCCGGTATCATGCTGTGTCGCAAAGATCACATTTGTAATCCCTTTGACTCTTAAATCCAAACTTAAAACTTTTGTTGATTCCATCGTTCCTCCTCCCTTTTATGCAGGAATCCACCGTACAAACGCTACATTCTTGGGTTCTGGAGGTGTCACACTTCCTCCGCCTGGATATCTCAGACAGTATCCCCACGGATAGTTATAATATCTTGTAACCCAGATCTCTTGTCCTGTCTGGTCTCCTGTCTGTCCTCCAACCGTTCCCCCAAACTCATTGATGCTTGCCTGTACGACTTGTCCGTCTCCGATGCTCATGGCCGTGTGCCCTTTTTGCCCGGTAATTAAAACGTCTCCGCGAATGATTCCAGAGCCTGACCGGAAGTTCACCTGACTTGTCACATCTTGGAAACCCGCCGCCATAAAATAGCTTCTCATATTTGCGGTATTAACTGCTGTTCCTCCGCCGATAGACAGACCCGCTTTTCGGTACGCCGTTGTCAGAAACGAGGAGCAGTCATAATCCGGTCCCCATCGATTCCCTTGGTCATATCCGTGCGAGCTGTCATTTGCTGTATCAATGGCCCATTGTACCGCTTCCTCCACAATATTTTTCAGGATGCCATCAATTCTTGTATCCCATTCCCGCGCATAGCGAAGCCGGTTCTCCATCATTGGAGTCCCGGCTCTTTCATAGTTTGCCTCCCACGCATAGGTAAGCCATTCGATATCCCTTGATGATTTTATGAAATCATTAAAGGAAATATTGTAAGCGCTTGTCGCATAGTACTGGATCCCTGTCCTTCTTTCATAATCAGTAACCGCAAGCTGGCAGTCGATGGTCAAATAATCCGTCCTCCCGATCGCCCGCGCTCTAGTCTGTAGATTCGTTCCCGGTGTCCACTGATTCAAGCCTACGCCAGAATTCCAGTTTCCTTGTCCGCTCTGAAAGGAGGCCGGATTGAGGTTGGACTCCTGCTGGGCATTTGCCAGGTACGCAACAATCGGATTTCTGGCCCATCCGTATTGTTCATTTAGCTTTTTTGCTATCTCTGTTCCATTCTCAATGTATCCCATCAGACAGTTCCCCCTTCGGCGGTCTTCCCTCCTACAAAGATTCCATCTACGAAGTCCATATAGGAGCCGTCAGAGAACTCCGCCCTCCCGGTTTTTGTTGTCTTCTCATCAACTCCAACAGTACCAATATGAATATTGTCTGTCTGTACCACATCCGCCTCTATCCGACCTGACCGGAAATGGGTCTCTCCTGTTTGTCCATCAGGCCCTACTATCGCTCTCCAGTACGAATCACTTGTTGTCTCTCCATGTTTCATATAAAGGAATCCATTAGTCGTCACCTCAAATGGCCCAATAATCATTGACTGCGCATTTATAATTCCTTCATCCAGATCAAAATAATTATTTCCCAGCTTGTCCGCCAACTTTCCGGCAACGACCAGATCCGCTATGATTCCCGCTGCTGTAACGGCTGTCTTCCAGTCCCACGTCCCATCCGGCAGCTTCTCTTTCGCCACCCGAAGGCCTTGTGTTCCCGCTTCCATCGCCCCATATAACGCTGACAGTTCATCCAGCACTTCGATCAAAAACGCCGCCGAATTTGTCTTTTTTGCGGCCGTTGATTGTGCGTACAGGTTTGCTTTCATGGCATCAATCGTCCCCTGAACCTGCTCCGCAACCAGGGAGCCATCTTCCCGGATTGTTTTCTCCACTCTCTGTGCTACCGATGACATCTCTTTTAAGTAGTTGTAACGGAACTCCCCCAGCTCCACTTTGGAATTCTTTTTTCTGACGTTATCGTAAGTGATCGAAATCGCCCTCGCTGTAGTCGTGATTCCCAATTTCTTATTTTTGCATTGTACCGTATCTCCAAGCCCGATCGCTTCCAGGCCTTTTACATTTCGGTATTGTTCTGTATTCTCGATTGCGTACATATCACAAGAATAACTGCATTTCGGTTTGTCCACACCTTCCTGAAATTGTTCCTGGCATCGTCTTACAAGTTCTCTCCTCAGCTCCTCTAAAGAATCAAAGTTTTCCTCTCCTTCTTTGGCATCTGTCGCCAGCTTTACGTCTTTAAACTCTACCGTTTTCGTATAGATCACCGGGTAATTGCCAATCAATGGACTATCCACCCACGGGGTTTCCCCGTCAAGCATGTAATCGTTATACGCCACCGGAACAATCCTTGTTATGACATCCGACATATCAATCTCTTCTTCGATCTCTTTGCAATTATATCCGAATTCCGCCCTTGCCCCATTATCTTCGCCGATCTGCTCATTGATTATCATTTCATAATTGTCATAGAACACCTCCCCTCCGAACTTCTTCAAAAAGGAATGATCGCCATCACCTTGTACAGCCTCAATCAGGTTTGTCCTTATACATTCTACATATGCTGTTTTTATAATATCAGAGGATGCCCGGTACTTTTCCTGCCCTCTTGTTATATAGTTCAATACCTGCTGCCCGGTTCCCGATATTTCCAGCCTGTTCAGATATAGTTCCTTGGCCGCGTCATATAGAATCGGTCTCGCATACGCTGTTACGCGTATCCTGTTTTTTTTCTTTTTGTAAATCCGAAAAAGCTGCTTTTTTGAGTGAAACAAAGGAGCCGCAATCACGGCCCCTTCCTGTATCAATGTCCATCTCCCATCCGGGTCTATTGGATGTGATAATTCCATTTCCCAACTTCCGTTGAGTTCGCACTCTGTTTCACAGCTTTCAGGCAATAATGTCATATCCCCGTTGTGCAGGAAATCCTCGTTTCCCGCCTCATAAATTTCAATCATTATAACCGCCTCCAGTTTGGTATGACCTGGACCTGGAAAGCACCATGATATCCGACTTCATTTTCTCCAGGAAGCAAGAACAGATCTTCAAAGTCCCCTTTCGCAGCCTTATTCACTGCAGTCCCATCCGACCTATAAACTAGCTTTCGCTCGGTGTCAATGTATGCTTCTCCGGTAAGTTCTACTGAAAATGAATTTCCATTCACAGAAAGCTCACACACTCCTCTCCCGGAAATATGATATATTGGATAGGCCAGCAGATAGGGATTATACCTCACTGCTTTACAACTATATTCTGCGAGCCCATCCTGCAAATAGGATAATCCATCCTTTGATATAAATACCGCCTTGAACGATCCTATCCGCTTGCTGCTTCTCTCATTCGTGTCAATTTCTACTTTGGAAATTCTGAAAAAATAATTTCGGTCATCACCCAGAATCAAATCCGTATTCCTTTCAGAAAGCCATCCCTGGATCAGCCTCCACCGTTCCATCCAAGCATCTTCTGGCCCAATATAATTCATCGGAATTTCAATTTCAGATTCTTCATAGGCCTCTTCCTCCAGGTAGAGCATCCCGTCTCTTCCCGCAATCTCAATACTCTCCATCTTCTTTTTCGCCGCTGGAATATCTGGTCTGTCTGATATGCAGACCCCAAACTCAGAGGCCCGCCGTCCACCATAACAGATATCATACATTGCCTTTACTCTCCTTTCGCCGCTCGATATGCCCGATGCTTCTGCCCCATTTTATCCAGGATCATGTCCGTCATCACAGACACTAATTTCGTATCTCCAAGATAAATATTGTTCTCCGCCACAATCTGGAGATCTTTTATTACTTCGGACAATATCTGTGCCATGATGCCATTGTTTCTGGAGTTTTCCTCTCTGATATAAGATTTCAATAAGTCAATCGGAAGAACGGCTTCTTTTCCTGCTTCCCCGCCTCCCATTAGCGTACTACCGTTTGCACCAAATATGGTCGGGCGGTTCAAAATCCCACCTTTCGCATACCATGTGATCGGCATGGATGGTGTACGCAATGACAACGGGTTCACAGAACGGCTTTTTTTGCTGCTTTTCTTTTTGCTCTTCCCACTGGATTTTTTATCTCCAAAAGAAAATAAGTCCTCAAAAAATCCTACTATTTTTTCGACTTTATCCTTAATCCAGTCTAAAATAGGGTCTACCAAATCCCGGAACCACTTGCATTTATTATACAAAGTCACAAGACCGCCCACTAACACACTGATCAGCGTTATCGCTCTGGAAATAGGATTTGCGTTTATTACACCCCAAACCGCTTTGATCTTAGGACTTAGCTTTTCAAATCCCTTCATCAAGTTTCCTGCCCCCGTTGTCATTAATCCAATTCCCGTCAGCGCGGGTGCGATCGCCGCAGTCAAGAGGACTATCACTCCGATGATCCTCTGTGTGCTTGGTGGAAGTGCATTGAATTTTTCTAAAAGCCCTGCCGCAATCTGAGTAATCTGCGTAATAATCGGAGCCACTGTTTCCGCAAGCTGTGCGGTTGCTGCCTGAAAGTCTGCCGTTGCCTTATTTCCCTCTACCAGATTTTTGTTATTTTCCTGCCATTTCTGCCCTGCCTGCATCAGTCCCTGGTTTGCCAATTCCTGCATGATAAGGTTTGTCCTCTCAGATTCCGTGCGGCAATTAGCCAGTTTTTCATTAAACGCATCTTCCGAGGTCCCTGCCCAGTTCAGGACATCCGCAAACGTTCCTGTTACTGCTGCTGTTCTTGCTGTTTCATTGATGGATTCTGCCAGCCCATCAATTGGAATACTATCTCCGTACTTCGCCCATGCCCCAATCGTCCCGTTTACCAGTTGGGTAAGTTGCTGTTGGGAAAGCCCCATTGCCTGCAAATTTGCCGTTGTAGTCGCTGCTGTCTGGTCATCCCCAAGAACGCCGAACAATGTCTGATAAATCCGCTTGGTTTCCTCTGCGCTGTATCCTGACAGTTCACTTGACACTTCCAGCGATCCCATGATTTTTCGGTATTCCTCAGTGGCAGGTACTGTGGCCGCTACCGCCCCGATGATCCCCGCCGCCGCTGCGGAAATTCCGCTCATCTTTTCGCCTGCACTTTTCGCCTTATTCCCAACATCATCCAACTTTTTGGCATAATCATTCATTCTGGCGCTTCCGCTTTTTAACTTGTCTTCGACTTCATCCAGCCCTTTTTTGTAGTTATTCAGCGATGTCTTTGCCTGATTCAGTTGATTTCTCTTATTTTGGATTGCTCGTTCATCCCGGTTCTCTGCCGCCTCCAGTTCATCCAGTTGTCGGGACAGTAAAGTCACTTTATCGGAATAATCTTTTGTCTGCTCTGACAAATATTTTTGTGTTTCTTTCAGTTTCTCCGCCGTCTTTGTGCTGTCATCCCATGTTGACTTCACCAGTTCAAATGCGGTCCTGTTTTCCTGTATGGATGCTGTAACTTCCTTCAGGCTTTTATTGAAATCCACAGACCCGTCCGCCTTAAAGACAAGACCTACTCTTTGTAGCTTATCCGACATATAGTGCCTCTACCTCCCTTCTTCTATCTTTCTGGAACACTTCATAACATTCGTTAAAAAAGATCGGGTCTGAATTCCAAAATTCTTCTTCACTCATTCCCATCTTTCTCGCCGCCACCATATATTCCGGCCAGTTTATTTCCCCGGCATCACACTCGACTGTGCCTGTTTTTTTTTAACATACCGGTCATATTCTTCCTGGAATACTTGCAGTACCTTTTCTAATTGTTCCGTATCTGGAGGGACAAGGGAAAGCGCTTCGTCAAATCCTACTGTTTTCCCATTGCTTCTTAGGATTGCGTAAATCACATAGGCCGCCAGCTCAAAGCTTTCTTCTTCCGTCAGTTTCTTTTTTTTCTCTGCTTTCTTCTGGATACGATAAAATCCTTTCTGTTTTTGCAGGTAATAGATCGTCCCAAAATTTACCCTGACAGAAAGCCTTGTGCCGTCTGTCAAATCAATAAAATTTTCCTTCATGCCTCTCTCCTTTATGAACCGGAAACCGCTGACGTCAAATCCTCTTTTGTCAGTATTGGTTTTTCAAAAAACTTTTCTTCCGTCAATCCTGCCGGAAATGCGGATGAGGAAGAATCGACCATCGCTTTGATATCTTCATTATCATTAAAGGCATATGCCTTAATGGTAATCGTGTCTGTCTGTTCAGAAAAGCTCTCTTCCCTCGTTTTCGTTTCGTCTGTATTTTCCGCGAGCCTGCATTTTGGATACCACTCCAGACGTATCTTCCCTTTTTTCAGTTTTACAACCTTTCCATATGCAAAAAATGGACGAATTCCTTTCCCTCCCGAAAGAATCAGACCACCTTCATCCACTGTATCTCCCCGCATTTTAGCCAGTGTTTCTGCCGGGAACGCAATCACTTCTACTTCAATATCCGTTGAAGAGACGCTGGAATCTGTATCGTATACGATGCCACTTGAATATACATCTGTGTTTTCCGCGTTTTCTGTTACAGTTACACTTTTTACCACTTCGGTGCACTCCACCTCTTCACTATATTCCCCTGAATATTCTCCGTCTTCCGACTGATCGAAGCAGATATACTGCGCCCCGACCGTCTCTTTAATTGGCGGTTTCTTTTTCGTAATTGCCATTCTTTTTTCTCCTTTACTTCCATAATTCCTTGTCAATCGCTTGATAATACTTCTGTTTATTTTTCTGGAATGTCGGCATCACATGCGGAACCGCATCTGCCCTCACTGTTCCATTTTCTGCCATTGGGCCATAATATTTCCCCCATCCGACTTCTATTTCACCTTTCGTTCTCCTTGTCGTTACGGTATCTAAAAGATGTGTGTATCCGGACCCGGTCATCTTAGAACGTGGTTTTGGGAGTTTCCTTACATCATCGGCCAGCATCTTAGCTCCTGTTTCTATAGCTGACAACGCCTTTTCATCTGTTACCTGATACCGCTGCATAAGGTCTTCCATGAAGTCCAATCCGCCCGTGTAAAATTTCATGTCAGACATCTTCTATCACATCCACGGAAAAGTAGGTGTGCCATGTTTTTGAGAATACAGGATCTTTTTCCACATATTCGTGCTGAAATGTAGGGTGAATCCCCTGTTCTCGCAACTTCTTCCGTAACTCTTTATATTTGTCATGCTGAGGTGTGCGGGCAAATAACGAGATCTGGTATGTAACAACATTCTGGTATCCATTTCCGGAGGCCATTTCGTCTTCTTCCAGATACGGCCAAAATACAATCCTTGGATATTCGTTCGTGTTCTTATCGCTTGTAATTCCTTCATTTACCGGAACTCCCAAACTTTTCAGTAAACTGCTTAATTCCTGTTTTGTCATTGTATTTTCAGCTCCTTTTCTGGACGAATCAACGTAAGTTCCGTTTCCTGAAATCCGTCTTTATCCGTCACATGCGTGGCATTATAAACATGGTGCTGTTTCCCTTCAATCATACATACACACCTGCTATCAATGCCCTTATACACTGGAATCCGAATCTTCATCGTCACTTCTTTCCCGCCCTGATCGAATTCATACTTTGTCCGATCAAACACTGATAATTCCCGATACCATATGTCCCCCACATTGGAATTCTCCAAATGCTCCTCTGGATAATCCTTGGATTCGTCCTGCCGGATGTAATAAAGCTGCATTGCTCCTGATGTATATTCAGGCATCTGCATGTGTCTTCACCTCACTTCCCATCTGCCAGCTTAAAATTAGAGCCTTATAATTATCTTCCCATTCATTCACTTTGTGATGGTAAGCGTAATACACATAGTTTTTTAACAACATTCGGAAAGTATAGTCATCATCCAGACTTTGTCCTGGATTCAAAAAATCCAATCTTGCTTTTCCCTCTTCCAGGTATCTCATTAATCCTGTATCCTGAAAATACGGCGGGATCTGATATACATCAGTCCCCAAAAAATCCGGGGGAATCTGATACCCCTGCCGTATTTCTGTAATCAGTTTTTCCAGCTCCAACGTCATCCCCTCCTGCTACTTATTCCAAAACAGCTTTTTCAAAATTGAAAGTAATCACTTCCGATTCATCCACTTCGATCTTCCATGTATCTTCTTTGGATACTCTCAAAATGATTTCTGGATCAAACGTCATGTTTTCTTTTCCTTCTGCTGCCACTCCATTTTTCTTTAAACTCATTTTCTTTCCGGTCTTTGTAAGCTTGAACGGGAAATAATGCCCGCTTTGTTCTTCCTTTTCGGAGGAGAAGCCCGTGTATCCGGTAACAGCTTTCAGTGTTCCTTCAACGGTTCCATCTTCATATACACAAAGATCCTCTCCTACCAAATCAGAAGCTTTCTTACCTAATAAGTCCTGACCTGCCGGAAACAATGTCATAATGTCAGGACTGATTATTTTCCCTGTTCTGGAGTTGTCGCTGTCGTTACTGGAAGCTTATATTCTTCCAGCTTTGTGATATCAAATACAACCGCACAATTATCATCTACCGCACGCCCGTTTGCATAACACTTTCCAATCACCAGATCCGCGTCGTCCATTGCTTTTGTCTGGTCATACTCCTTTACCTCGAAAGATGTTGCTCCCATCACATAGACATTCGGAATGGTAAAAATTCCCTTCCCCTGCGGGCAGTTCGCGTCCACATGCTTTACAATCGGCATGAAAGATGTATTTCGGTATCCTCCTGTTAATGCCTCGCCATAAAGCGCCGGATCTACATATTCTGCTTCATCTAACGGGTTACAGATCAGATGCAGCTCGGAAACTGTTCTCTTCCCATTATTTGTCAGTGTTTTTCTGACTCCCGCTAGGCCTTTCGGAGAAAACTTTTTCACTGTATTAATCACCGCTTTATCGTCAGCCGTCCCGTCTTCTTTGAATGTTTCAATCTGCTTCATAATCCCGATTGGTCCCGTCTTTCCATCCCCGGAAAGATATCCCGTTACAAATCCATCCTGCATGGCTTCTGCCAGAACTGCCGTAAAATACCGATCAACAAAAGGAAGCGCCAGATCCCGGATTGCTTTAGGGATGACAATATACGCTGTCATCTTGTGCTGTTCAATATTCAAGCCTTTAATCGATGCGGATAGCTCGCCCTGAACCGCATCGGTCAGGTGCCCCCAGACTGCTTTTCCGGAGTGTTCCGCTACGATCCATTTCTTTACATCTGCCGGTGCCATCTGTACCATGGACAGAATATCGCTGCTTTTTTTGATATCATCCAATGTACGGTCAATAATCGATGTTGGAAGGATATCGATCTGCTCTGCCGTAATCGCCTGTTTAATATCCTTGAATTTTTCATAAAAGGATGTTTCCTCTTTTGTCAGTACCCGAAGACCCAGCTTCTTTCTGTAGTCTTCGTCCGCCGCTGCCCTTGCATTCTCCTCTACCAGTTCGCTGATCAGATGCTTATGCTGCTCTTCGGCAATCATCACAGCCGCCTGATAAATCGCTTCACTTTTGTCTTCCGCTTCATTCAGCATGGTTACGACTTTCTGCTGAAGTTCTTTGTCCAATTTGTCAATTTTCATTCTTTTATTCTCCTTTTCCTGAATTAAAAAAAGCACTGAATCCAGTGCTGTCCCCTTGTTTCTTACTATTTTCTTTGATTTGTTTCACAACTTTTTCAGCAACCTTTTGTGCGATCCTGTTTTCGATTTCAGAAGTATCCCGTATTTCCAATCTCGCTTCTGATCCATATAAAAGTCTCTGTTGGATCCATTTCATCGCGGACTGGCTGACACCTTCTGGTTTTTCATCCATGATCCCCGTTGCAAATCCTTTCTCTTTGGCTTCTTTTGCTGTCAACCATGTTTCGTCATCCATGAGCTGCTTTACTTCTTCTTCGGTAATCGTACATCTACTTATGTACGCATTGACAGACGCCTGGGTAATCTTATCCAAATCATCTGCTTGTTTTCTGAAATCATTCGCGTTTCCCACTCCATATGTCCACGCATTATGAATCATAAGAAGGGAAGCGTCATTCATCACTCGTTCTTCCCCCGCCATAAATATAACAGATGCTGCGGAACACGCAAATCCGTCACAATAGGTCCGCACTTTTGCGTTACTGTTTTTCAGGACATTATAAATTGCCAGACCTTCTGCCACATCTCCCCCATAAGAATTGATGTGGACATTCACTGTCTCAACCTCTAACTCTTGAAGTTCTTTGACAATTCCATAAGCATCTTTGTCTTTTTCATTCCACGGCCAGCTCGTAATCTCTCCGAAGATATAGAGATCCGCTTCTTTCCCGGCTGTTTCCAGGGAATAGTATTTCTCCATCTTGCCTTATTTCTCCTTTCCTAAGCGTTATTTACTGTTTCACCCACAGTTGGGAGACCACCGGATCACCTCCTTCCCTCTAAGTTTTTAATTGTCCGCATTTTCTTTTCCACTCTTCTCACCTCCCAGATCATTGGTATAATTCTTTGTAATTACTCTCTGCTGGCTAAACTCCGTATTCAAAGATTCCCAACCTGCCATTTCCCGTACCTCATCAAAATTGAATCCGATGCTTCTCAACTTATCCAAATTGGCCGCGCTCTCAATAATATCGACATGTTTATACTTGCTCATATCAATCCAGATCATTTCGCCTTTCAGATAGTCTTCTTCTCCTACCAGTTTTGCGTTCAATGAATCATTCAGCAATTCCACGATCCATCCTACAGCATAGGTAATAAATTCATTGGTACTATCTGCTTTTTCTGTGATTTCTCCAAGAAAGACCGCTTTTGGAATATCAAAAGCAAATGCACACTCTACCATGATTTCATTTGCCAGCTTTACGATATCCTCACTGGATACGTTTGTCTGTGCCTGAAGTTGGGACACTTTTAGTCCTGACGAATTTGTAAGCACTTCTATTTCATCTGATTCTAACAACTTTTTAATGTCAGATTTATATTGGTCGATTGTAACAACTTTTGGTTTTCCTTCTTTGTCTTTTGTATGAATCGCCGGCATCGATCCCTCTATATCCAACGTATATCTTGGAATACTTGAGGTCTTCTTGGCCGCGCACATTGCACTGATCGTGCTATTATAAATATTTAACACTTTTTCAAGAAACCCTATAATTTTTTTGTTTCTGCTCCTAAGATGGATAATCTCATTTGATGTAAACCCCCTTTGCAGTTTTATTGTATTATCATTGGATATAATCGTGACATTACTATAGGTCTCTGGGACCATAACAGAATTATTTACTGTAAATGAATCCGCAATGTATAGATGATTTCCTACATAGCAAATCACACACTCCTCATCAAGCAACAAACGCCGGATAGCTTCAATCCAGAAATCCGTGGCCGTTTCATTTGGATTTGGCCGAATATTCAGCAGCCAGTAAATATGATCCTTTTCTCTTTTCCCTTTTCTATTGACGATAAACTCGCTTTTCGCTATTGCATGTGCGATCATTCCTACCGCCTTTTCAATAGCCATTTTTGCTACTTCAAGCTTTTTAATGTTTACGGTAATGCTATCTGTATATGATACCAAATCTCCTTTTTTGTTTTGAAATAAGAAATCAAACATATACCACTTTCTCCTTTATTAAATCCTTGGAATACATCGATACCAGAAACGCCATAAACCCATCATTTTTTCTTAGCTTCGGTTCTATTTTCCCATACTGCTTGTTTCCATACCGATCTGTCAACACCTCTGTATTATTGGTATACCACCGCATAATGGCAGACGCTCCATAATTAATCCTCCCTTCCGCAAACAGCTTTTCTATCTCCGGTGCTATAATCCCACACACGGATCCAATCTTCCTTATGAGCCGCATCTGCCCATACGGGTCTTTTTTTGTTTCTTCGCGAATTCCATAAGACTCAAATAACATCCGAAACAATGAGTATCTGTATGTATCCATTGTAATTTTAAGTACATAATATTCATTCATTCGATCCATACACCACCGCACTATATTTTCTGGAGGAATTACCTGTCCTGGTGTGATCTCATAATCCGAAAATTCCGGCTGTCCCATATTTTGAAATATTGGAAATTTAATGGATTTTAAAAACGGGGACTCCTCACATATCCATGTGTGTTGTCTCCAGATATATTCTCCATCTTTCTCCGTCAAAGCTCCTGCTGACGCAAAATCCCTAACGTCTGCATAATCAATCCCAATGACCGCAAGCCTCCCTTGGGTATCCGGTGTCTCCCGTATCGTCTTCTTTTTGATATCCGAATAACAGCATCGCAAAATATTTTCCCAGGAGGCTACTGTTGCTTCATCATTCCTGTCAGGCCAGTTCATCCTCTTTGTCATAAACTCCGGCCTTTTGCTTGGCAGCTTTTTCATTTCCAGATAATCCTGAAGGATCTGGTGCTCCAAAATCGGCATATATTCCATTGAAGGATTTGCCTTATGCCATGCTAACCGATCATCTGCTTCCTCAATACTGTCAATTTTGCAGATAAAGGGGAAATATCCTAACTGGTTTTCTCCGGTTTCCAGTACTTCCTCCATCAGATCCAACAATTCATCCATTGGCCCCTCTCGTACATACCCATTTGTAGTCAAGATAAATTCCCTTGGATGCTTTACCTTTCCAAGCGCGGATTCAAATACATTGATCTGGTCATAATTTTCATAAGCATGAATTTCATTTAAAACCAGACACCCTGGACGTTTCCCATCTTTTGTCGCCGCATTTGATGTGTTATACCTCATTTCTGATCCAGTTGCTGTGTTTGTAATTAATTCTTTCGTAACTTTGAACTTTCCTTTCATGGCTGGAATATTCATCGCATCATACGCTACTTTAAAGGTATCTTTTACCTGCTGTTCCGAATTTGCCACAATCTCTACATGATAATTCTTCACCCCATATAATGGTGTCTGGAAAAAATTGACCAGCGGCACTATAAATCCATCTTTCCCATTCCCTCTTCCCATCATAATAAAAAACTTTTGAAATACCGGCATGTCGCCCACATACATAAAGGCAAAGGCATAGATGAATTTCTGATATGGAAAAAGCTTATAGTAGTGTTTTTCGCAATATTTTAAACAGTTTTGATATGTTTTTTCGTCAAAAAAAACATCATTTCTCCGTAATGTCGGCAAAACGATGTTCTTGATCAGAATCGATCTCTCCCGATTTATTTTTTTAGGGTTATCCTCTACATACCTAAGATATTCTTCAATTTCTTTGCAATTAATCATTACAAATAATCATCCTCTGCTGAAGAATTTGAAAGAGGTTCTTTTAAATTCAGATCATTTAATATTTTCAGCATGGCAGTTGTGATCTTTGGCAGATTTGTCACGGATTCATTGGGTTTTTCGACCTTGATACCATTTCCATTGACCGTGTCGTACCGGATTCCTTTTTTCCGGATATCTGTAATCAACTTCTTTTTTAGACTCCAGTAATCCATGTAATCACTAACCAGATCCAGATAAAAATCGGATGTTTTATTCTGTAATCTTAACTGTTCTAAAAGCGATTCTTTAATCTCTGTTTTTGTCACACTACCACCTCCCTTTGCGTCAGATATCTTTTACCATTTTTCTTCTGTAGGGAACACATCAATTATCTCAAATTGTATATTTGAATGTTGATATTTTTCATAAATATCTTCATTGGAAGATAATGTACATTCTATATTTTTTATATCCCTCTTCCTGTTTCTCCTGAATATATTTTCATAACACTGTTCCCAACTTGTATTAATCCATACATATTTCACATTTCTATCCGTAAACATTTCCCGCTCTTTGGGGGTTGGAAAACAGGTAATATGAAACACATCTTCCCCTTTATTGTCCATATTCAACGTAAATTTTATCTGTTCGTTTTTATCACCGATTAAATCATAATCGCTGATAATTCCTCCTTGCTTTTCACACCATGTACTCTTTCCACTTGCAATCATTCCACATACACATATAATCATATATACCCCTTTCACGCGCGCGCGAAAATTTCTCCAGAGTCATGCCCACATCCCCGTTCTCCACTAAAAAATTTTTCATTGAGAATTCACCCGGGGGGATTTCTTTTTTGTTCCGAAATTTTTCTACCATTTTTCTTCTGTGACTGGTTCTTTCTTTTTCACAAATCTTTTTGGTTGTCTCCCATGCCTTATGTTGTGACACTGTGTACATAAGCTAATCAGATTCTCTTCATCAAATGCAAGCTCCGGATTTTCTTTTAGTTCCTTGATATGATGGACCTGTGTCGCCCTCCGGATCTTTGCATCTTCCCCGAATAATCTTTCTTCTTTTTCTGCTGCCGTCCGCAACCTTTGAATACAATCCTGACATTCGTATCGATCTCTTATCAGTATCCTATCTCTGACCCGCTGCCATCGCGCCGAATTATAGACCTGCTTTACTTCCTGATCTGTCATGTAAATCTCCTTAACTATTCTCATATTAATTTACTACATGTAAAAAGCATCCGGAAAACTGGATGCTCTTTGCTCACTCGTTCTTCGATTGGTCTATCAACCACTGCACCCAATAGGAACGGCAGGACTCGAACCTGCAACCGCCCGGATATAAGCCGTTTGCTCTTCCATTGCGCTACGTTCCCCTATAAAAAAGCACCTGACCTTTGTCAGATGCTTTATGCCTTAAATGAGATTCGATTATTATCTTACCTGCGCCATTTTGCTAAGCGCATCCTGCAATACTTTTGAACAGCTTATTCCATTCTGTTCTACAAATGTATTCAGCCATGCAGGAATTGTCAATGTTTTCTTGACTGCGTTGCTTCCGTATTTTGCTGCGTATGCGTCCATATCCAGAGCAATCAGACTCACGAACTGCCCTTCTTCCGTTGCAACCTCATTGATTGCGGTTGCTTCCGGTGCTTTATTTCCGTCTTCAAGTTCTGTCAGTACCCATCCGCTTGCGGCATCTTCTGCCATAAATACAGCTTCTGCCATACTGTCTCCTCCCGTTACGCATCCAGTAAGATCTGGAAATTCTACTGCGTATCCACCGGACTCGTCTTCATATGGAGTAAATACTGCTGGATAAACTAATTTCATAAGCACACCTCTTTCTTTCATCTTTCAGGCACTGGGGCTTTACAGCCCCGCCTGTTTTAATATTTTCTTTGCTACTGTAAGGTTTATGTCCTTCCCTCCGTGTTCCGGTACTGTAACCTTTCCCGGCTTTGTTGGATGTTTATACTGGTGATGAGAGCCTCTCTGTGAAACTTCGTACCACCCGTCTTCCTTAAGTATCTTATCCATTTCTCTGAATCTCATTTAATCCCTCCTTGTGATTATATAATAACACGTATTGCACGTATTGTCAATACTTTTATACATATAATACGTATTTTGAGATTCACGAGGTGCGCAAAGAAGCACCCTGTCATTTCTGGTAAGGTGCTTCCCCTTTTGTTTCTTTTCGATGATATCATAATATCACATATCCGACTGAACTTCTATGAACTCTTTTGGTAATTCAAAATGTGCAAGTGCTCTTCCATGAAGTTTATATATCCATCTTTCTGAAAAACTCATTTTTTCCGCAATCTCCCACCAGTCGAGTCCGGTTATGTAGCGATAGAAAAGTATGTCCTTCTCATTCTCGGATCTCAGCTTCTTGATTTTCCTTACAATCTGCTGGTATGTTTTGATCCTGAGATACCGCTCGTGCTGCAACTTCAGAATCATTTCGTCCAGATCTGCTGCATATCCTGATAAATCCCCCTGCCCTCCGCTGCCATGCGGCATCCCATCATTAAACATCATCCCTGGATACATTTTCATAGATCTAAGTTCCGCAATCTCCGCATTGATTCTATGAATTCTTCTGACATACTGTCGGTAGCTCCGTAGATATTCCTTTTTCTTGTCATTTTCACTCATGGTTTTCTGTTCTCCGTCCATCGGCATCACCTCCAATCCCGAACTTTTTCGCTATGTACTGTGCCACATCAACCGACTTATACGGCTGACGTTTGAAGTTCTTCCTGGCATCTTCCCGCACATCCGTCTCCAAGCAGTCATAGTGATTCGCTGTATCAATCTTCTTTTCGTGCTCCATTCTGTTTCGTTTCAATTTCTGCTCCTTTCTCCGATCGGTATAAATCTGGAAGAGGTCGCCAAGCATACACTTTCCCGTCATATATTCCGTAAACGTCATAAAATAATCCATTAGGTTTTACATCTTTTTCATATCGCATCTGTTTAACCGGAACTTCTGCATCATCACATGTTGCAAGATATATCCCGTTTTCATCCGGCAGACGCTCCTCCACCGGAATCCAGCCGTCATTCGTGTGCTTGCGGATGATATCTACCGCTCTATGTCCTGCATCATTATCTATAATGCATCCCTCTGCCTTTAGTTGCTCTATTATCTCTTCCAGAATCTTCTCTAACATGTCAGTCCTCCTTTAACATCCCTGTATGTATACACCCTCAAAGTTTCCTGTATTCTCTTCGTCTTTCGATACTTCAAACACATTTACTGTCCCAATCCCATCATTAAATGGATTATCTTCTTGATGATAGAAATACACTGTTTTACTTTTATCATTCACATTCTTTAAAAATTCTTCCAGCTCTTTTACTGTCATGTCAGTCCTCCTTTTCCCACCATCTCTGTCCACATTCATCGCAGAACCGGCTCCACGGAACTGCCTTGCTACCACATATCGGGCATACCATTCCATCTTCCGTTTGCACGGGTTTCTTCGCCGTATCCCGCTCTTTCAGCTCCTGCCACTTCGCAGCTTCTTCGTTTGTCAACAGTTCTGCTTTTTCCACTCTGTCTGGATCACCCTGTGCAATATAGAAATCAACGAAAAAATCAATAACCTGATTAATTGTAATTTCATCTCCGAATATATTTTCGAGTTTCTGAACTGCTTCTTTCAGCTCCATGATCTGCTCCGGGGTGAGCCCGGTGTCTTCGTATTCTTCCAGGAGTGCTACTGCATTGTACAGATATCCTGCATATACTTCTTTTCCGTCAACATTAAGATTTCCTTTCTCATCTCTGCTTGTTAATCTCTCCATCTCTGATCTCCTTTCGTTTGTTGTGTTTTAATTCTCATCACCACAAATTTCATCTAAGAACATTTGACCTGGTATATCATCATTTTCCATCCACCAGCTAAAAACCTCTTCCCCTGTTTCCCATTTGCTTTCTTTCCCTCTTTTGTTTCGCTCTTTAAGCATCCGTTCAAATGCATGTATATATAGGCTTTTGTATTTTGGAAAGTCCGCAAATTCTTTCCACCGTTTCTTGCCCGCCATCGGGCATCCAATACAGCCCACACGGTCGTATCCCATTTTATACAATTCGCATGTTTCAATATGTTCTGAACGGATATACTCCCATACGTCGGTATGCGTCCAATCAATAATCGGGTTGACTACCATTTTATTCTTTTGCATACATAACTCTGTCATTCGGCGGGATGCTGTATTATCATTCATCAACATTACTGTATCAAATCTAACTATCTCTTTTTTTGATTTCCCAATTTTCTCAAATTCTGCTCTGGCTGACCTTGCATTACTTTCATCCCATCTCACTCCTGTTGCAATATATCTATTTTTACATCCCGTTTCCTTTAAGACAGAACAACAGTATCTCACAAGCCGTGTAGGTGGCATAAGTTTCTGAGGTATCAGTTCCCACATGCTTGTTCTTTTTCCCTCGTAGGTTGGTTTCCCAATTTCGTACGGGATACCCTGCATTTTCAAAGCCCGGAATACCTTCCGAATATGCTGAACTGTTTGGGGTGCGTCTGCTGTGGTATGACTGTTATGCACCTCAAACGGTATTCCGGATCGTTTGAACAACTCTAGCATCACATCACTGTCTTTCCCTCCGCTATACGTGCAAACAAGCGGTTTTCCATAGTGATGTAGGCTCATTTCACTTGCCATCTTTATTCTCTCTATTGATTTTTTCTCTTTATCCATTTTTTCTAAGAATCCCGGTATACCCTTGCCCCGGCCGGAGGCGGCTCCTTTCGTTTGTTCTGGTTTAAACCCTTTTTAGTTTCCGCCTTGCACTGTTCAGGTACTTCGAAAACGCAGACTGTCCAATCCCAATCATCTGGCCACATTCCTCTTGGGTCTTCTCTGGATGCTGAAACCGAAGCAGTACCGCTTCCCGCTCTTTCTCCGTAAGATCTCTGTTTCGGATCAGATCATGCACTGTTTCCGACATCCCAAAATGGTCTCTGGTATCTGCAATCGTGTCTCCCAGTGTCAATCCTTCTGCCCCACTGACCGGATCCCCAAAATACACGACTTTTTTTCGTCTGTTCCTCTTCCTCAGCTCCATCCGGATCTCATTCTCCATGACACTTACCGCATAAGTGCTGAAACAGAAGCCACGCTCCTCTTCAAAGCTCATTGCCGCCTTGACAAGCCCATACTCCGCTGCCGACAGGGCATCCTCCCACTCTATCCCAGCTTGCTTCACCCAGCGTTTCGCAACGTACCCCGCAAGCGGGACATTCTCTTCTACCAATCTAATCTCTTTTTCTGTCATCATTCACTCAGGAGAAACCGGTTATTATGCGCGCAACTCGTTCTCCTTTCATTTGTTCTGGTTAATTATCGTCCTTTTCTGGATAGCCTTTCCCATTCATCCGCATAGACTTCCACTGTATTCCACTTATATCCGCACTCCAGGCATTTCCGTCTCCGGATGACTCTGTCTACTTTTTTCCGATATCTGCGATCTATGACTTCTGTCTGGAGTGACCCGCATCTCCGGCACTGATCCCCCTCGATCTGCATTTTTTGTCCCTCCTTCCTGTTTTCTATGATGTTGTTCCACAGTCTTCCAACGCATACTCCTGTTTTCTTCTCTTGCAATCCTGTACCATACCTTTGAGAATCTCTATCTCCTCTTCATTCAGATAAATGTAATACTTTTCCAGCATTTTCAATACATGGAGCTTTCTTGCATACGTTTCATCCTCTTCTTTCGTTGCGGTGTCCAGGATGCTTTCTGTTTTCTGTTCCCGGACCGATGCTTTCTCTTTTGTATCCTGCCGCCCCGGATCCGGGTTCTCCCTATCTTGCCGCTGCCGCTCTTCCTCTACTATCCTCTGAATCTCACTCGTTTTTTCGTCCGCTATGTCTGGAGTGTCTACTTCTTCTGATTCTTCCAGGTAGCCCTCCACCCTCATCTGTCCAGGGATCTCGTCCTCTTCCTCGCACTCTTCTCTGTGCGTTTCCGCACTTTCCTGTGTTTTTTCTTCCGGCTCTTTCCTGCTGCCCCGGATTTCCATTGCGGTCATTCCCGGATCCACCTCTTCCAGCTTTTCCTCCGGGAGGTACAGCATCTCCTGTAGCTGGCTCTTGTTATACCCCTTATATTCTTCCGCCAGATATGGACTGTATCCTCCTTCGGAGAAACGCCGGTTAATCTCCATCCATCTGCTGGCGGTCGTCCTGGTGATCCCAAACTGGTCTTTCGCACAATCCCAGATTGTTTCATATCCATCCTCTTGATATCCTTCTGTCTCTTTGATCCTCCGCAGAAAGTATCCTACCTTGACGAAGGAGTTCCGGATATTTCCCAGCTCATCCCGTATGATCTCTTTCGCGTCCTCATAATTCGTTTCCTGATACCATTGCCGCGCTCCCGCCGCTTGGATGCTGTTTCCATTCAGCATCTCTATTACGTCAAATCCTGCCATGCCATCCACCTCTCCTTCTCATCGGTTTCCCGTGTAGTTTCCTCCAATTATTCGTTTCCTCTCTTTCGATCTTCGCAAATTTTTCCGCAAGCTTTTTCGCAACAGCTTCTATCGCCTGCTCCCAAACCTTGTGAAACTGATCCCATGAGTCCGCAGCCTCTTGTGCTGTTTTCCCTATTTCTGAAAGCGCATCATTGAATGACTCTATTTCCTCCACCAGCTCTTGTTCCTCATCTGGTTTCCCCTCACTCTCTTCGGGAACCCTTTCACACGCGCTTTCCTCTTCCTGCTTCTTTGTCATCTCTTTTCTCCTGGGTTTCCGGATCCATTCCAGAATTCTTCTACAAATTTCCACCTTCTCTTCCTTCCCTCATCTCCAAAATAGTCTTTGGCGCTGTTACATACTGTTCCAGTGCACGGATCGCCTCCTTCCCACCATAACAGACCAACGCCTGATAGCCCTGGATCGTCAATTTCTCCAGCCAGTCTTTCTGGCTATTGCTTGGCCGGTTCTCCCCGACTTTTAGTTCAATGTACAGTCCGGCGTATCCGGCGCGGGGAACCGGGAGCACCAAATCCGGCACCCCTGCCCTCACTCCCATCCGTTTCAATTTGGACGCCTCAGCTTTGTTCCTGCTGCCCCCATTCGGCACATGGTAGAGCAATTCCAGGTCCGGGTAAGCATTGCTCATCAGTTTGGCCCAGCATACCACCTTCTCCTGCTCCGCATCTTCCGATCCGGTGAGCTGGATCCGGCCATCCGGTGTCTTTCGTTCCTTGACTCGGTAATTTCTCACTTCTTTCTCCTCCACTCCTTTATCATCTCTATGGCTTTGTTCCACTCTCTGGAAAATCTTTCCTTGTCTTCCAGTGTCATGGTTTCCGCTGCCGTTCTCTGATATGTCGTAATATGCTCTTTATTCAGGAAATCCCGGAAGGACCTACTGCTCCCAATCTCCCATTTTTCTTTTACAATTCGATATGACTCTTCCGCGTCATGCTCCCACGCAATTTCTGTGACCTCTTCCAGATGTTTCCGCAAGGTTTTTCTTGTGATTCTTGGCGCTTTTTCCACGGTCGGTCCTCCTTTCTGTGATCTCCACTTCTCCGGTCTCCAGATTCAGGATATAAGATTCTTCCCTCTGCCGTTCCCGGTCTGCCTTGTTGTCCGGCAGTTGTACCAGCGTGTAGGAAAAATACAAATACCCTGTTTTCTCGTGCCAAGCCTCCCGGATGCTCTCCTTATCCACGTACCATCCGGCCGGAACCTCAATTTTATGGCTATAGGCGTTCCGTCCCCGGATCTTCTTTTTCTCCGGTTCTGGAATGATAAGATTTTTACTGCTACAGTATCTTTTGTTGATGAATCCTTGCTCCGTCTTCATGGTCTTGTCCGAATACTTGATGAAATACCCGGCCAGTTTCCGGTACTGCCCGCTCTTATCCAAAGGCTTAATACAGATCCATCCCTTTTCCCATAGATCTCTTATGATGTGTGATATATGATCGATCCCATTGACAACAATATGAAGGTGTGCAGCTCCCCTCTCCCCTTTTTCCGCCGTCCATATGTATTTCAGTTCTTTTCCGTGTTTCCGGTAGATCCTCCGCAGTTTTCGTAAAAGTGTTCGGATGTCCCGGTTCAATGTCTCCCGATCCGGCCGCTTCTCTTTCCGGTAGCTGAGTGTAAGGTAATAATCCTCCCCGGAAAGGTTGGCGTTCATCAATCGGGTGAGTTTTTTCTCGGCCATCCTCCGGTTGACTTGTCTCTGTGCTTCTGGAGTCCTGTTCTCTTTCTTTTTCCGGCTCCCCCCTTTCTGGTCAAATCGATATGAATAATAAAATTCATACTCTTTTGTCTTTCCCGCCTTGCAGGTCGTCTTGATGTATGGCATCTCCTCTTTCCTCCGGTTTCTTGTCCTTGAAATAATACCCTTATCGAGTCTCAAAGGGGATTGGCTTCCCCCTGTTTCAAATGCGGATCCGTACCCTCCGGAATCCTGCGTTGTCTTTTCCCGCCATACATGCTATACTGAGTATGTCTAAGATGTATGGCTTACCCTCCCTTGAGCTGTCGGGCTCCGGGAGGGTATTGTATTTCCTATTTCTTCTTTCTGTTCGGATTGTCCTATCTCAGATAATGAAATATCCGGTCCCTTTCTTTTCCGCTTCTCTCTGTGCGTACTCCTCAGCCGCTTGCCTTGTCCCATACAGGCACCCGATATCTCCGTTTTCATAGCGGACAATCCAAAGGATTTCTTTTTCTTCGTTTCCATTTTTTTTCATCTTGGAATTCCGATTATGATAGTTGTACTTTTATGTAAAACAGCATCTACAAGCTCCATCTGTTCCTGATCGAAAGGGTTCTCACTCGTCAGATGGTCTATTAGTTCTCTTGTAATCTCCGCCGCGTACACACAAATCTCTATCTTTTTCTCCTCACTTGTTTTCTTCTGGTCGCATATTCTGTTTACTGCCAAGAAGATCAGTGTTTCCAGGTCTTCTTTGGTCAGTTCATATTTTCTTTGTTTCTCCATTTGCTTTTTCCTTTCTTATCTGTCATAATAAAGTTGGTTATTTTTCTGAG
>OGRT01000988.1_pt1 | contig 25969 bp, 21 predicted proteins | sample 1553581 | NCBI WGS metagenome assembly OGRT01 (sample SAMEA2580113, study PRJEB22360) | human gut metagenome | biome: human gut; feature: human-associated habitat; material: faeces | place: Denmark | collected 2008/2010
TCAGGATTCATTATTAAATCAACATATCTCTGACGGTATCTCATATCAGTATCTGTGATTCCGTGGAACTTCTCTGGAAGTACCTGTAAGCTCTTAGAAAGAAGAGTGATTTCCTCAGCATGAACTGATATCTCTCCTGTCTTAGTTCTGAAGATAAATCCCTTAATTCCGAAGATATCACCGATATCAGACTTCTTGAAGTCTGCATATGCTTCTTCGCCAATTGCATCTCTTGAAATATATGCCTGCATTCTGCCCTTAAGATCAGCAATGTTACAGAAAGATGCCTTTCCCATTACTCTCTTGAACATCATACGTCCAGCAAAGCTTACATTGATTGGAGAAGCGTCCATAATGGCTCTTCTCTCATTGTAATCAGCATTAACTGCTTCTCTTGCCTGCTGCTCATCTAAACCTTCAGTATTAACTGCTGGTCTGTCACCAAGAAGTTCCTTCTCATGTGCTTCATAGATGGCTCTGATTTCATCTGTGTGATGTGTTACATCATACTTTGTTATCTGGAATGGATCCTTACCTGCGTCCTGAAGGTTCTTTAACTTTTCCATACGAACCTTAATCTGCTCGTTAACGTCAGGCTGCTGTGCAGATTTATTATCTCCCATGAATGAGTATCTCCTTTTCTATACGTTACTGAAATATATCTTTATTAGTCGTTCTCTCAGAAATTAGTCGTTCTTTACAGATACAACTGTATATTCAATCTCTCCAACAGGTGCTTCTACCTTAACAGTATCACCCTTCTTCTTTCCAATAAGAGCTGCACCAAGTGGTGACTCATTAGAAATCTTGTTATTAAGGCTATCTGCCTCTGATGAACCAACGATTGTGTACTCGATATCCTCATCGAATTCTACATCGTGAAGTACAACAACGCTCTCCATCTTAACTACATCTTTATTCTTATCGTTATCCTGAATAACCTCACAGTTAGCAAGAATTGCTTCAAGCTCTGCGATTTCTGTTTCGATATCTCTCTGCTCGTCCTTAGCTGCATCGTACTCAGCGTTCTCTGATAAATCGCCCTGCTCTCTTGCTTCCTTTAACTTCTGGGCAACTTCCTTTCTTCTGACAACCTTAAGCTCCTCAAGTCTTGCTACTCTTTCGTCATACCCCTTTTTAGTAAGAAACTGTTTCTCTGCCATGTTCTTATCACCTTTCTATATATATGCTACACTAATATGCTTCTGCTCTACTAGAGAATAAAACCCCACAAGCGTCACAATATTATAAACTATCAGTTCCTGTCTGTCAATGCAGCCCTTCCAGTATCCTGTCCACAAGCCCATCAAACTGTTCCAGATTAGTAACCTGGTTAGCTTCATTTCTTAATGCCGCTGCGTGCTTAATTCCTGCTGTATACCATGCAAAATGTTTTCTCATCTCGCGGATTCCTGTAAACTCGCCTTTTATCTCACACAGTCCTTTGGCATGTCTCTTAATCATCTGGCATACTTCTTCAACAGACGGAGGTGCAATTATTGTACCCTTATTCATATATTCAGAAACCTGTCTGAATATCCATGGATTTCCCCTTGTGGCCCTTCCAATCATTATTCCGTCACAGCCTGTCTGCTTCATCATATTAACAGCGTCTTCGCCGCTTTTAATATCGCCATTACCAATAACTGGAATCGATACTGCTTCTTTGACCTGTCTTATTATATCCCAGTCTGCATGTCCTGAATAATACTGCTGCCTTGTTCTTGCGTGGACTGCAACGGCAGCCCCGCCTGACTCTTCAATAACATGTGCTATCTCAGGCGCATTTATACTATTCTCATCAAATCCTGCCCTTATCTTGATTGTAAGTGGCTTATCAAGTGCATCAGCCATCTTCTCGACTATTCTTCCGACAAGCACAGGGTCCTTCATAAGTGCCGAACCTTCGCCATTATTGACTACCTTCGGAACAGGACATCCCATATTGACATCAATTATATCGAACTCTCTTTCCGAAAGTCTCTTCGCTATATCTGCCATGATATCAGGGTCTGAACCGAAAAGCTGCAATGCAAGCGGACGCTCCTCTGGCACTGTCTTCATCAGGTCTTCTGTATTCTTATTGTTATACAGCACTGCTTTGGCGCTAACCATCTCTGTACACATAAGCCCACAGCCCTGCTCCTTGCATAAAAGTCGAAATGGCAGGTCTGTTACTCCTGCCATCGGTGCCAATGCAATATTGTTCTTTATCTCAACATTTCCAATTCTCATAATTACTCCATGCCTAAGAAGAATACCTTGAAGAACATTTCAAGTGATTCAAGAAGCTCTCTCTTCTCATACTGATACTTCTTGACAAGCATACCGCATGCTATCTCGTCATACAGTAAATCGCCCTCGTCTGCTGATGATTTGAACAAAAGATTGCCCTCCTCATCGAATTCCATATCAAGTATTCCACCAACTTCCTCTGTGAAAAGAACGCACATAATCTTTAACTCGTTCTTTACATCATCAGGAAGCTTATCAAAATCAGGGTTAAAATAGTATTTCTTCTCATAAGAATTAGATACACATAAAACTACATTTTCATCAAACATATCCATATAATCCTCTCACAGAAACCTCTCCGGTTCTGATAATCTTCTCGCCCTCGTCTGTCTTAATGATAAGCTCGCCCTCATCATTGATTCCAAGTGCTTTTCCAACAATTTCCTTGTCAGCATATATTGCCTTGACGTCGCCGCCCTTATTGACAAGCATTGAATTATAGTCTTCTTTAAGCCCAGCCAGATTCTGTGTCTTAACAAATGTATCATAGTACTTTGCAAAGCTCTCTGAAAATGCGGCTACTATACGGCTTCTTTTCAGATGGTCGCCAGTCTCAAGATACAGCGAAGAAGCTGTTGCCTTGATTGAATCATCAAATTCTGTCGTATTAACATTAATTCCCATACCGATAACTACATAATGTATGTAATCCATCTCAGCACTCATCTCTGTTAATATTCCACATACTTTCTTCTTATTAAGAACTATATCATTAGGCCACTTTATTCTGCACTCTGCGTCATGTCCGTCCTCTGTAAGAACCTTGTGGATTGCCTCCTGAACAGCCATGGCTGCCACTATTGTAAGCATTGACGCATTGACTGGTGCTATATCCGGTCTTAAAAGAAGCGACATCCATATCCCGCTTCCCGCAGGAGATACCCAATTCCTGCCGCGTCTGCCGCGGCCGCCTGTCTGGCTCTCTGTTATATAAAGTGTCCCATCTGCTGCATTATCTCTCTCTGCCGCTCTCTTAGCTTCGTTGTTGGTAGAATCTGTCTCGTCATAATACACTACTTCGCGGATAATCCCGGTTGTACTGCCTGTATCCACACAGGTAAGCTGACTCATTATCTCGCCTGATGTAAGAATATCAGGATACTTTGTTATATGATATCCCTTATTCTGGACTGCCTCTATAACATAGCCTTCTTCTTTTAACTGGTTTATCACCTTCCAGACAGCCGTTCTTGAAACCCCCAACATATTGCACAGTGCCTGTCCTGACACATATCCATCTGATTTTCTCAAAACATTTAAAATCTTAGTCTTCATACCATTACCCGCCATGCTATTACTGCCATAAGCAGAAGTCCTAACGTAACAACTGTAAGAATAACACCTGACACCGTTCTGTCACTCATGAAATTCTTAGCTGCTGTAAGTCCGTTAACTAATGCTCCAAGCATGAATTCGACTGCGAATAATATTCCGCTTCCACTGCGCAGAAACAGTATAATTATGAATACCACTCCTATTGCAAATGTGAGTGCTATATTGGCATAGTCTATGAGCATCTTGCTCTTTCTGTACGCGCCACTCGTTGTATAATACATAACGCCTCCATACCTTACGAATTAACCGTTGCGAATTACATTTTTACTTATAAGCTCCAAGTGTAGCTGCCATCACAGCCTTGATTGTATGCATTCTGTTCTCAGCCTCATCGAATACAACTGACTGCTCTGACTCAAATACTTCATCAGTAACTTCCATCTCATCAAGACCGAATTTGTCATGAATTTCTTTACCAATCTTAGTCTTAAGGTCATGGAATGCTGGGAGACAGTGCATAAATATTGCATCCTTAGAAGCATTGTCCATAACTGCCTTGTTAACCTGATATGGAAGAAGTGCCTTGATTCTCTCTGCCCATACTTCGTCAGGCTCGCCCATTGATACCCATACATCTGTGTATAATACGTCTGCATCCTTAGTTCCTGCCTTAACATCTTCTGTAAGTGTTACAGAACCACCGCTTATCTTTGCCCATTCCTCACACTGTGCAACGAGTTCCTTGTCTGGGAAATATTCCTTAGCTGTGCAGGCTGTATAATGAAGTCCTAACTTAGCACAGACAATCATAAGTGAATTACCCATGTTGTATCTTGCATCACCCATGTATACGAACTTAACGCCCTTTAATCTGCCAAGCTTTTCCTTGATTGTAAGCATATCTGCAAGCATCTGTGTTGGATGGTATTCGTTAGTAAGTCCGTTCCATACAGGCACGCTTGAATATTTTGCAAGGTCTTCAACTATTTCCTGACCGAATCCCCTATATTCGATTCCCTCAAACATTGTACAGAGAACTCTTGCAGTATCAGCAATGCTCTCCTTCTTGCCAATCTGTGAACCTGTAGGGTCAAGATATGTAACACCCATTCCAAGGTCATGTGCCGCAACCTCAAATGAGCAGCGTGTTCTTGTACTTGTCTTCTCGAATATAAGTGCAACATTCTTTCCGATAAGTGGCTGTTCTACAATGCCCTTTTTCTTCTTATCCTTAAGCTCTGCTGCTAAGTCTATCAAATATAAAATCTCCTCAGGTGTGTAATCCTTGAGTGTTAAAAAGTCGCGTCCCTTTAAATCCATGACATCCTCCTGTCTGTATGGCAAATTCGCCTACATTGAATAATTAATAACTTTGTCCATTCTATCGCAATTATAGTTCTTCGTCAAATGTGTCTTCTTTTCTTATAAAAAATGTGGTGCAGTCACCAGTTTCCTGATAACCACACCACATTGCATATCCATATTAATGGAATATATGATCTCCAATTATTACGAAATCTGAATAGTTGTTAACATCTACAGTATATAATGCTCTGAATGATGTATAACCACCTATATTGTTAACACCTGATAATGCCTCAAGTGCTGCCTGCATACATTCTGTATTTCTAGGGCCATTGGCAAGTCTTTGCGCAAATCTTTCTGATGGATTGCCTGCTCCGTCAGATACGCCAGAGAACTGTGATCTCTGATATATAACCCCTGTAACTGTACTAGGATAATGTCCGCTTCTTACTCTGTTAAGAATAACATTGGCAACTGCAAGCTTTCCTGCATATGGCTGGTATCCTGCCTCCCAGTCTATAATACATGCCATAAGCCATATATCATCATCTGATACGCTCATAGTTGGATTGTATGTTATATCTGTTCCAGATATTGTATTAGCGATTATCCTCTGTTTTCTGGCTTCCTCTGCTGCTGCAGCAGCTCTTGCTGCCTCTGCTTCTGCCTCAAGTCTTGCTTCCTCTGCAAGTCTTGCAGCTTCTTCCTCTGCCTCGATAGCCTGAATCTCTGCTATTGTATAACCTGTAAGAAGATTATCTGTTCCTACTTCCTGTGCTAATGCTTCTGCTTCTTCCCCGAAACATAAGCACTGTGTAAGCACATAGCCTTCGCAGTTTCCTGAACTCACTTTAGTCCATTCTTTACCAACGGAATCAACATCAACAAGTGTGTTAGTATATAATCTTCCAACAACCTCTGATGTATCTTCATCTGTAGTGTCATAAACATCAAGATAAGGATCAGTTATTGCTACTGCCTTATTCTTGTATGTTCCTGTTTCTTCATACCCAGTCACAAGAACTTCTTCTGTATTAGCCGAATAAGATGCAACTTTAATTCCCGTGTCAGTATTCTGTGTTTTCTCATAGGTAGTCGCTACTGCTGGAAGAACTGGTGTAATGAATAACACGATTGCAGCTCCAATATAGCAAGCAGCTTTGCTACTTCTAAGTCTCATATTATACTTCCCTTTCCGGCGGCTTATTTAGCTACGCCTGCAAAATTGTTACAGAATTGTTACAATTTATTACGGAATTATAATAACAAAGTTACAGCATTTTGTCAAATATGTTAAAAACCCGCTCATAGAGCGGGTTTGCAAGCATCTGTATTCTATATTGTTCTCTGGCGTACTGCCTCATATGTAAGAATTGTACACGCTATAGCTGCATTTAACGATTCTACTTCTCCCTGCATAGGAATTCTTATGAGCGTATCAGCCTGCTTTGTAATGCCATCGGTAAGTCCGTTGCCTTCATTACCTATAAGAAATGCTGTCGGTGTACTGTAATCTTCACCCAGGTATGTGTTCTTACCATCAAGATGTGCGGCATAGACCTTAACGCCGGCTTTCTGACACTGTGTAACAGCTTCACTAAAATCCTGTACATACACGAATGGCACTCTGAATATTGAGCCCATCGTTGAACGTATAGTCTTAGGATTGTATATATCCACAGTATTAGGACTCATGATAACTCCTGTGACTCCTGCACCCTCTCCCATTCTTAAGATAGTTCCGAGGTTGCCGGGATCCTGCAGATTCTCTACTAGTATAAGGAGCGGATTGCCTGCAAGCATATCAGAAAGACTGTTATTCTTCATCTTCACAACAGCCATAATTCCCTGTGGTGTCTGTGTCTGTGACATTCTGTCAAATACATTATCTGCCACAATCTCAATCATGTCTGCAGTAATTCCCTGTTTTCTTAGCAGTTCCCTGGCATATTCAGGATTATTATTCTGGAATCTTTCTGACATGTATATCTTCACAAGTGAATCTTCCGGCACTTCAGACACCATGCGGATTCCCTCTACCACATATTCATTATTCTTCTTTCTTTCCTTAGCCTTGGAAAGCAGTGACATCACATGCTTTACCTGCGAACTGCTGGTACTGGTTATCATTATCAGGTTACCTTTCTTTAAATGTATCACTCCTAATATTATTAAATATATTACTTAGAAAGTAATGCACTTATATTAAATTCATAATCATTAATATCTTTCGTCATAGCAAGTGCTTCATCAATATCATAATCTACGAATCTGCCATCCTTGTAAGCCACAAGTCTGTTGCTCTTGCCGTCTGCAAGAAGGTCAACTGCATAAGCACCCATAATAGATGCATACATTCTGTCCTTACATGTTGGAGAACCACCACGCTGCATATATCCTAATATTGTAGCTCTTGTCTCAACACCTGTTGCTGCCTCAATTCTTCTTGCCATTCCTGTAGAATGTCCTATACCTTCTGCATTAATGATAAGATGGTGCTTCTTACCTTTCTTTCTTCCCTCAATTATATGGTTGATAAGTGCCTGCTCATCATTGTCATATCTTTCTGGAAGAAGGATATCCTCTGCACCATTGGCAATACCACACCATAATGCAATATATCCTGCATTACGACCCATAACTTCAATAATACTGCATCTTTCATGCGATGTAGATGTATCTCTGATTTTATCAATAGCTTCCATTGCTGTATTAACTGCTGTATCAAATCCTATTGTGTAATCTGTACATGCAATATCAAGATCAATAGTTCCAGGAATTCCTATTGTGTTGATTCCCTGTGCAGCAAGCTTCTGTGCACCTCTGAATGAACCGTCTCCACCAATTACAACAATTCCGTCAATTCCATGCTTTCTGCATACTTCAGCACCCTTCTTCTGACCTTCCTCAGTCATGAATTCCATACAACGTGCTGTATAAAGGACCGTTCCACCTCTCTGGATAATATCAGCAACGCTTCGCTTGTCCATATCGATTATCTCATCATTAAGTAGTCCGTTATAGCCCTTCTGAATACCTTTGACCTTAAGTCCCTTATTCAAAGCAGTTCTGACAACTGCACGGATAGCTGCGTTCATGCCTGGAGCATCTCCACCACTTGTTAATACGCCTATTGTTTTAATTTCCTTTGCCATAACTTCCCCTTTCTTATCTCTTCATAATATTTTCTGTTTTATGTTACCACATAATAGAAGAAAAATCTTCATTTTTTGACAAATTTTTACCAATCTTAATTAAATTTTATGTTGTAGCAACATTTTTTTCACCATATTTATTCTTAAGAATGTAAAGCAGCTCCGATGAAACCTTCACACACTGACTTGGCGGAAGTGCGATTCTTTGCTTCTCTGCCACACAATATATTGTGACTGTATCTTTACCATCTGATTCATTAAGTATGTCAAATAAATCATCTCTGCACGCTTCATACTGTGCCAGACTGTCAAATCTTAACCAAAGTCTTCTTGGTACACTGTCAAAGCTTACAAGGCCGTCTGCAATAAGCTTTGCCTCTGCACCTACGTTAGCCTGCACACGTCCTGTAATGAACACTTTATTGGTCATATCAAGAACTCTTCTGTTCTTCTCATATGCCTTAGGAAACAGTATGACTTCCACACTTCCAACGAAATCCTCAATTGTAAGGTAAGCCATCTGCTGCCCTGTCTTAGTCGTATTAACCTTGATATTCCTTACAAGTCCGCCTATTGTCTGCTTAGTGCTGTCTGCTGCCTTAGTTTCTCCTGTTTCCTCATCAATAAGGAAATCTGTGCTTCTCGCAGATACATGCTTCTCCCACATACCAGTATATTCATCAAGAGGATGTCCTGTTACATATACACCAAGAACTTCTTTCTCTCTTTCAAGAAGATCCTCCTTCTCGAATTCAGAAATATCAGGAATCTTCATCTCAAGGCTCTGTTTATCCTCTTCACTTACAAGGTCAAAGAGCGACATCTGCCCTGAGATAGCGTCTTTATTCTGCTTAACAGCCGAATCTATCATTCTTTCATATACGTTGAGCATGCCTCTTCTTGTATGTCCAAATGTGTCAAATGCACCTGCAAATATCAAATGTTCCACAGTTCTTTTATTAATTACGCCAGCCATTCTCGTTATGAAATCCTGCATTGAATGGAACTCTCCGTTATTGGTTCTCTCTTCAATAATTGCGCTGATTGTAGGCCTTCCCATGCTCTTTACCGCATTAAATCCGAATCTTATATCTTTACCCTCAACGCTGAAATCAGCCACTGAATTGTTGACATCAACAGGAAGTATCTTAATTCCCATCTCCCTTGCCGCAAGAATATATTCTGCAACCTTGCTTGTCTTATCCGTAACACTCGATATAAGCCACGCCATATACTGTACAGGAAAATGTACTTTTAGATAAGCTGTCTGATATGCAACAACCGCATAGCAAGCCGCATGTGACTTGTTAAATGCGTATTTTGCAAAGTCCATCATCTCATCATATATCTTATTGGCTGTCTGCTCGCTTATGCCGTTCTTAATACATCCAGGCACTCCGTTAGCTTCATTACCATATACGAAATTCTGGCGTTCCTGTTCCATCACATCAAGCTTCTTCTTAGCCATGGCTCTTCGCACATTATCACTTCCGCCCCATGAATATCCGGCAAGGTCCCGCACAATCTGCATAACCTGTTCCTGATACACCATACAGCCGTAAGTAGGCTCTAATATTGGCTCTAACTGAGGGCACTCATATGTTATGTTACCGGCATTCTCTTTTCCCTTAATATATTGTGGAATGAAATCCATAGGTCCCGGTCTGTAAAGTGATATTCCGGCTATCAGATCCTCCAGACAGTCCGGCTTTAATTCCTTCATGAAATTCTTCATTCCACCACTCTCTAACTGGAATATGCCTGCACATTTGCCCTGACTTATGCAATCGAACACTGCCTTATCATTATATGGTATCTTATCCACTGAGAACGCAGGATCTATCTGCTGTTCGCACTTCTCTGTCTGTTGGATTACAGTTAAGTTTCTAAGCCCTAAGAAGTCGAACTTTAACAGTCCTAAATGCTCCAATGTAGGGCCTTCAAACTGTGTTACCTTGACATTATCAGTGCCTACTGCAACAGGAACATACTCACCAACATCCTTCTGGCTGATAAGAACACCTGATGCATGGACTGATGCATGTCTTGGAAGACCTTCAAGTCTCTTGGCTTTATCTATAAGGTCATGTACTGTCGCATCCTGCTCGTACAGTGCCTTAAATTCTGCATTAGGCTTAATATCCCTGTCTGTATCACCATTCATGGCACTGTCTATTGTGACACCGACCTTCTGTGGTATCATCTTGGCAATGTTATCAACCATCGCATATGGAAGATCCATAACGCGGCCTACATCCTTGATAACCGCCCTTGCTGCCATTGTTCCAAATGTAATTATCTGGCATACGCATTCTTTACCATATTTCTCTATAACATAGTCAATAACCCTCTGCCTGCCCTCCGGAGCAAAGTCCACATCAATATCGGGCATGGATACTCGCTCCGGGTTTAAGAATCGCTCAAATACAAGATTATACTTAATAGGATCAAGTGTTGTTATTCCAAGACAGTATGCAACAAGACTTCCTGCTGCCGAACCTCGTCCCGGTCCTACCGGAATATCGTGTGTCTTGGCATAATTAATGTAATCCCACACAATAAGGAAATAATCTACATATCCCATTGAGTAGATAACTGACAGTTCATACGAAAGTCTCTGAAATATATCATTAGTATCTTTCGCACGTTTAATAACAACATCCTTTCTGTCAGCTACTATTGATGCTTTTGCCTGTTCTATAACATCCTCAAGACTTACATCTGCAGTCTTTTCAGGATAACGCTTCTTTAATCCTTCGTAACATAACGCATTAAGATATACCCATGAATTCTTTCCATATTCTTCTGGTACATCAAATGCTGGAAGCTTAGTAACTCCGAATTCTATCTCAACATTACATCGTTCTGCTATCTTATGTGTATTCTCGACAGCCTCCGGTGCGTATTTGAACAATTCAGCCATCTCTTCCTCTGACTTTAAGTAGAACTGTCCGCCCTCATAACGCATTCTGTTCTCGTCTGAGAGCTTCTTACCAGTCTGGATACACAATAATATATCGTGTGCATCTACATCATCTGCATATGTGTAATGAACATCATTGGTACATACAAGCTCAATTCCTGTCTCTTTATGCATACGCATAAGCTGCGGATTGACATAATGCTGTTCCGCAATTCCGTGGTCCTGCAATTCAAGGAAGAAATTACCCTTACCAAATATATCCTGAAGCTCTAATGCAACATCTCTTGCTGTCTCATACATGCCTCTTGAAAGATATCTCTGCACTTCTCCTGCAAGACACGCACTTGTTGCAATAATGCCATCATGATATTCCCGTAATACTTCCTTATCTACTCTTGGCTTATAATAAAATCCTTCTGTAAATCCCTTTGAAACTATCTTCATAAGGTTCTGATAACCTGTGTTATTCTCTGCAAGAAGTACAAGATGATTGTATTTGTCCTCGCTCTGCCCTGCGCCTTTATCAAATCTTGAGCCGGGAGCAACATATACCTCACATCCAAGAACAGGCTTGATTCCGACCTTCCTGGCCGCCTCATAGAAATCAATAACACCATACATTACGCCATGGTCAGTTATTGCCAGGCTGTCCATTCCAAGCTCTTTCGCTCTTTTCGTTATCTCTTTAATCTTGCTGGAACCGTCCAGCAGTGAATATTCTGTATGCACATGCAAATGTGTAAAACTCATAGATTTTCCCCTTAATCTTAAACAATCAAATAACGATACATATTGAAATCAATAGAAAAAATATACCACATTTTCCGTCATATATCTACACGCAATAATAATAAACAGGAGCCTGATTATCTCGGACTCCTGTCTTATGCTTAAATATTCTTATTATTCCTGTGTTCCATCATTCTTATCATCTGAATTGTCATGATGTTCATTATTATTATCATCTGAATGGTTAGTTATATTCTTCCATATATCGCTCTCGGGCTCACCACTAACTGTTGATGAATAACTTCCATCTTCATTAAATGTTACACTCTCTGCAACCTTCTCAGATGTTGAGAATAATGAAGTATCCACTGGTTCAGGGATTCCCTTTGCCTCTCTGAATATCTTCATGAATTCCTTGCCTGTGATAGTCTCATGGTCATACAGGTATCTTGCAAGCTGATCCATTACTTCTCTGTTATCTCTTATAATCTGCTTAGCCTCTTCATAACATGACGCAATAAGCTTCTTTACTTCATCATCAACTTCAGCCTCTGTTGCCTGTGCACAGTTCATAGATGCTCTTCCGCTAAGATACTCATCTTCGACTGTTGATAATGCAACAAGTCCGAATCTGTCTGACATACCATATCTTGTAATCATTGTCTTGGCAAGGTTAGTTGCCTTCTTGATATCATCATAAGCACCATTAGTAACTGAACCAAATACAACTTCTTCTGCAGCACGGCCACCAACAAGTGATATAAGGTCTGTCATAAGTTCATCCTTAGTCTCAAGATGCTTTTCTTCCTCTGGGAAGTTAAGCACATAACCAAGTGAACCATTAGTATGAGGTATAATAGTAATCTTCTGGACCGGATCAGAATTATTCTTGATAGCTCTTATAAGGGCATGTCCAATCTCATGGTAAGCAACAACTTGCTTTTCCTTCTTGCTAAGAACTCTTTCCTTCTTCTCCTTACCTGCTACAACTGTATCAAAAGCACCAAGAAGGTCCTTCTGGGTAACAACATTTCTTCCATTCTTAACTGCCGCAATAGCAGCTTCATTAATGATATTGGCAAGGTCTGAACCAACAAGACCACTTGTTGCCATTGCAATCTCATCAAAATCAACTGTATCGTCCATAAGCACATCCTTAGAATGTACCTTAAGAGTCTCAATTCTTCCCTTCTTATCAGGTCTGTCAACGGTAATTCTTCTGTCGAGACGTCCTGGTCTAAGTAAAGCCTTATCAAGTACTTCCGGTCTGTTAGTTGCTGCAAGAATGAATATTCCCTTAGATGAATCAAAACCATCCATCTCTGCAAGTAACTGGTTCAATGTCTGCTCACGCTCGTCATTGCCACCGCCATACTTGGAGTCTCTGCTCTTACCAATAGCATCAATCTCATCAATAAATATAATACATGGAGCCTGCTTAGTTGCTTCCTTGAACAAATCTCTTACTCGTGATGCACCAACACCAACGAACATCTCTACAAAATCAGAACCTGCAAGTGAGAAGAAAGGTACATCTGCCTCACCGGCTACAGCCTTAGCAAGAAGCGTCTTACCTGTTCCCGGAGGTCCTACTAAAAGTGCACCCTTAGGAAGCTTTGCACCAATCTTGGCATATTTCTCAGGGTAATGTAAGAAATCGACAATTTCTGTAAGTGATTCCTTAGCTTCATCCTGACCTGCAACATCCTTGAATGTAACACCTGTCTTTTTCTGGACATATACTTTGGCGTTGCTCTTTCCAACACCCATTCCGCCCATCATTCCACCATTCTTAGCAATTCTTCTATATACAAATGCAAAGATTATATATATGAATAAAAATGGCAGTACATATGCAAGCAGAAATTCTACAATTGAAGAACTCGAATCAGGAATATATCCTTCAAACTCAATGCCCTTTCTCTTAAGAAGTGGTACAAGAGTATCATCATTAACATACCCTGTATAATATGTGTATGAAACTCCTGCTATGCCAGACTGTTTCTCCTCTTCAACAGGTGTTATAAGGATTCTGTCCTGCTCTAATGCCACTTTCTTTACCTTATCTTCATCAATCATCTGCATGAACTGGTCGTAGCTTATCTCCTTGTATGTTGCATTCCTAAACATATTGCTAAGAAGCGTGAGTCCTATAAATGTTACAACTGCCGCTATAATAATGAATATTATAAGGTTAACATTCTTTGGCTTCTTGTTATTATTGTTGTTATTACGATTATTGTTGCGGTTATCGTTATTATTATAACCATTGTCATAACCGTTGTTGTTATAATTATCCATACTCTTCTCCTGATATGATACTGTACTTATCTTAAGCATTTCCAAATAAGTCTGTTTTCATTATAAAGAAGGAAAAAATATAAATCAACCAAAATCTAAGTGTTTAATAAGATGTTTATATTTACTTTATATTCTAAGTTTTTTTCTTTAAACTATGGAAATTTATAATACAGAGCTGTATAATATTGCATATTTTTTTGATTACACATTCAGATTGGAGGAAAAGATGGCTGTTAAATATGTATTTGTAACAGGTGGTGTTGTTTCCGGTTTAGGAAAAGGTATCACTGCCGCATCTTTAGGCAGACTGCTTAAAGCCCGTGGTTTTTCTGTAACCATGCAGAAGTTTGACCCTTATATTAATATTGATCCAGGTACTATGAATCCTATCCAGCACGGAGAAGTTTTCGTAACTGACGATGGTGCTGAGACAGACCTTGACCTTGGTCACTATGAAAGATTTATTGATGAGAGCCTTAATAAGAATTCTAATGTAACTACCGGTAAAGTATACTGGTCTGTATTACAGAAGGAACGCCGTGGAGATTTCGGTGGAGGCACAGTCCAGGTAATCCCTCATATTACTAATGAAATAAAGAGCCGTTTTTTCAGAGATTATTCAACTGATGAAACTAAAATTGCAATTATAGAAGTCGGCGGTACTGTTGGAGATATAGAGAGTCAGCCTTTCCTTGAGGCAATCAGACAGTTCCAGCATGAAGTCGGACATGAGAACGCAATTCTTATTCATGTAACGCTTATTCCTTATCTTAAGGCATCTGGTGAGATGAAGACTAAGCCAACTCAGGCAAGTGTTAAGGAACTTCAGGGAATGGGAATCCGTCCGGACATTCTTGTGTGCCGTACAGAACATCCACTTGAGGCCGGTATCAAAGATAAGATAGCACTTTTCTGTAATGTACCTAAATCTCATGTACTTCAGAACTTAGATGTTGAGATTCTTTATGATGCACCTCTTGCGATGGAAGAAGAACATCTTGCACAGGTAGCATGTGAATGTTTACACCTTGACTGTCCAGAACCAGATCTTGATGAATGGAGAGCAATGTGCAAGGCCTGGAAGAATCCTACTAAGAAGGTAACTGTTGCATTAGTTGGTAAATATATCCAGCTTCATGATGCTTATATCAGTGTTGTTGAAGCATTAAAGCATGGTGGTGTATATAATTCATGTGATGTAACTATCAAATGGATTGATTCAGAAACTGTAACTCCTGAAACTGCTGATGAGCTTCTCTCTGACGTATCTGGCATATTAGTTCCAGGCGGATTCGGTGACAGAGGTACAGAAGGAAAGATTGAAGCTATCCGTTATGCCAGAGAACATAATATTCCATTCTTAGGATTGTGCCTGGGAATGCAGCTTTCAATTGTTGAATTTGCAAGAAATGTTATAGGATATGACGACGCACACAGTGTTGAACTTAATCCTAACACAACCCACCCTGTTATACATCTTATGCCAGACCAGGAAGGCATTGATGATATCGGCGGTACATTAAGACTTGGTTCTTATCCTTGTGTACTTGATAAAACAAGCAAAGCTTATGAACTCTATGGCGAAGAGCTTATACATGAACGTCACAGACACAGATATGAAGTTAATAATGATTATAGAAAAGTTCTTGCTGAGAATGGTATGATGCTTTCAGGAATATCTCCTGACGGAAGAATTGTTGAGATGATAGAATTAAAGAATCATCCTTGGTTCGTTGCCACACAGGCTCATCCAGAGTTAAAGTCAAGACCTAATCGTCCACATCCATTATTCAGAGGTTTCATAACAGCAGCACTTGAATATCAGGATAAAAACCATTAATTATATAATATATGCATAACAAAAAAGCATCACCTAACGAATCCGACTTTCGTATCAGGTGATGCTTTTTATTGCTTTTGCTAATGTAATTGTTACTTATTAAGACCATTAAGAATCTTCTTAATTCTCTTAATTTCATCATCTTCTAACTTCTGTGATTCACAGATAGAAGCTACCATGTCAACAGCCTTTCCATTGAACCAGAAGTCAGCCTCTTCCTTTAACAACTGTCTTCTGTATTCTTCTTCTGAACGAAGAGGATGAATAAATGCTGCCTTTCCTTTACGGTATGTGTCAACAAATCTCTTGTCCTTCAACTTACCTACGAAAGTAACAACTGTTGTCCTTGCGTAATCCTTACCATAATCGTCTCTTAACTGATCAATAAGTTCCTGCACAGGTATGTCCTGTGGTGCCTCCCATATAAGCTTCATAATTAATGCTTCACATGGACTTAATTCGTTAAAATGATTTCTGCTCATAAAACCCTCCTTAGGCTTTCCATAGATATACATATTATTCATTATACTGCCTTCGTAAATGTTTTTCAACTCATTAATTGACAGTATGCTATAAATTTCACAATTGTATTGCTGATAATCTGAACTTACCTATTTTTTTTTCTACAATAATGAAATTCTGGGGAATTCCACCTATATATGCTTTAATTTTCCCCTGCTCTAATATATAAACTATTTTATCTAAAACTTCAAGTACACCAAAACCTGTTGCCTTGCCATATGCCTCTTTCAGAGTCCATATTCTGAAGAATCTTTCATCACTTTCGGCTTCTTCTATCCAATCAGACTCAGCCCTGTCAAAAAAGCGCCGTGCCAGATTCTGTCTACCTTTGCGGCCTCCTTCTATGTCAATTCCGACTGGTTTATCGCCTATAGCGCATACTACATAGTTAGACGAGTGAGAAATATTGAAAAAAATTTCACGAAATGACAAAAAATAAGGTTTTCCTTGCGAATTATAAGCTATTTCATAATCAAAACACTGATTATTTGCTTCTATCACAGAAAAAATGTCCACATTTTCATAGTAAACACTATCACATTCTTCGTTAACTCTGTTTCTCCATTTTCCTACTGCATAATTAAGAAGCAGGCCTGCCGTCACTGTTTGCAGCTTATTTTCACGCATTTTCATCTTATCCACCTTAACTTTCCTGTATTCCGGAATAAGTGAATATGCCTTTTCATATAGTTTTTCATCTGCTAATGCATCTGTCGTTGTCACAAATATCATCATAATCATTCACCATCTATACGCTTATTGTCTGTGCATCCGCCATATAACGCTTAGAAAATACGAATATTATATCACCCGATTTAATAAGCGTCTCACCATTTCTTAACACTGCGGCAAGAATCAGTCCCCTTGTCCTCCTACTTAAGCATATACCACGGAAGCAGCAATGCTCTTATATATTTTGCAAATGGCACATATGCCGTTATGTTAATGAATACCGGACATAATATGAGACACGCTATAAGAAGCACCGGTATTATTGAAATCATTGCACTGGCACTCCTTACAGGTATTGCCACAAGCCATGCAAATAAAGTAACTGCTATTACATACACAGCTATATGCAGTATATCTGCTGCCCCCTTAAGCTGTCCTGCCACCGCAAGTGTTAACATTGCTGATACTGCAAAAAGTACACACGATATGAATGCATACAGCGGCTTTCCTGCAACACGGTACATACGAGGCAGTGTTATAAATGTTCCTGAATTCTTATCAAGATAATATTCCACGATTCCAAAAAGTCCTCCTATATATACAAGAATTATAAGCAATGCCCTTAACGGAAACTCTCCTGTCTTATCTTCAAGCTGTGTCCCATTATCCTGTACACCATCTAACACTTTAAAATCAATTCTGAATGTGTCATCTCCGGATATGTATTCCTCGTACCCTTTTCTTATCTCTTCCTCTGCCTTTTCTGAATGCTTTTTAAATATGTCTACAGAATTAACATAATTAACTGCAACCTCAGGCGAATATGCCTTAAACATAGCAGAAAAGAATATCTCATCAGTCATTGAGCTGACAAAATCTGACCTGCATATGATAAGCTCTATAATGTCTCTGTAGCTGCCACTGTCAAGCTTATCCTTAAGCCCAGTACCAACTACATAGCCGCACTCTGTATATTTATTCATTATATCCTGTTCAAGCTTTTCCTGCGATTCTGCTTCGTAGAATTGAACTGAATAATTGCCATTCACAAGATAATCTCTTGTCATTATGGCAATCTTATCGTCATCTTCAAGCACTATTCCAACCCTTACAGGCCCTGTTTCCTTAAGAGACGCGGTATGCGTAATTATTAACGCTGCAACCGGCATTGCAATAAGCGCCACGACAATCACAGGATTCTTTAACTGCCTTTTAACAAGCAGATACAGCCAGTATAACAATCTTTTCATTATCTGTCTCTCCTTATCTTAACCGCCAATGCCCCTGCTGTCTGAAATATAATTATCCACAAAACATTTGTCATAATGGTACTGATATCCACAGTTCCCTTAATTATCTGACCTGCAAGTGTGAATAAGCCGTTAGTCGGAAGATACATGCCAACAACCCGCACCCCCGGCGCAAGAAATGCTGATGAAACAATACATCCGGATGCATACATGCACGCCATTCCAAGGATACACACCGTAATAACTGAATACACCGTGTCGTCGACTACGGAGAATATACAGTTAATAAATGAAACTGCCGCATACACAAGCACCACAATCCCCAGTATGGAAGCAATGAATTCTCCAACTGTCGAAACTGCCATAACTCCTGATATTGCAGGTATCCCCAGCCTCATTATATTAATTAAAATAAAAAGCACTTCAAATATCACTATATACACAATGCCAACTCCGGTAGTTCTTGCAATTCCGGTATCAAATGCTGATATTCCCGCACCTTTAAGGCTCTTTGCAAGCGACCTGTTCTCGCCCTTCATATTGCCGGCACATGTTATTCCGCTAAGTAAAAGCATCATCACAATTGCTGTGCATACATAGAACTGTACTGTACTCAGGCCTTCTTTAACCGATATATCTATTGTCTTAAAGTAAATGCTTCTGTTAAGTGCATACGAAAGATATATGTCATTAAGCTTATTTTCATGTGTACCCCGCAAGCCCTTGTAATTCTTAAGCACACCATTGAACAAATCGTCAAATGTATATATCCCCGCCTCTGCAGTTGCAAGGTCAGAACCTCCTGCCCTCACCATCTCACGGAATATCATCGAAGTATTATTAACACCCTCTGACTGACACACAACCTCAACAGGTGTATTCTCGCCCGACATAATATCACTTATCATATTCTCTGGCACAATAATAGCCATAACATAATAATTATTCCTTAAACCATCTATAGCCTGCTGTCTGTCAGTATATTCAAATGTACAGACATTCTTAATTGTGTCTATCTCACTGACATAATTGAATGCCATCTTAATATATCGAAACTCCTTATTATCATCTGCCGAATCAGAGTTTTCTGTCTCATCATAATCATGATACACAACAGCAACCTTCATTCTCAGATCACTGTCCTGTGCCGTTGCAATGCCTACGCATGTACTTATTACAATCACAAGTACTGCCGTCACTACCGTACCCAGAATTATCTTCGGTATAGATAAAAATGCGGATTTAATCTGCAATTTTAATAATTCCAGTTTCCTTCTCATCTAATCCCCCAATTAAATCTATCTGTGAATAATCTCTAAAAGCTCATTGCCGGTAACCGGATGGTCAAGTTCATTAAGCTTACCATTCTTTAAAAGATACATTCGGTCAGCAAGCTTTAATTCACCTTCTTCGTGGCTTGTTATAATGACTGTACCTCCGCTTTTCGTATATGCAGACAGATAATTCATAATATCCTGTTTACACACAATGTCTAATGAAGCTCCCGGCTCATCTAATATAAGTACAGGTGGATTCTTAGCCAGTGCGCAGCATATGCTTAAACGCTTCTTCATGCCTCCTGACAGCTTATCAACACGTTTGTCAAGATATCCTGACACTCCTAACACTGCAGGAACACCGTTTAATAAGTCTGTTTCCATATTTCTTCCCGTATCACAATACCAGAATTTAAGATTATCCCTTGCCGACAGCTTCTCCATAAGTGGATTCTCCTGCGGCACAAAACCAATATATTTCTGAAACATCTTCGCATCTGCAAATGCATCTCTGCCATCTATCTTAAGACTTCCGCCATCTGCCTTAAGACTTCCTGCCAGTATCTCCAGAAGAGTAGATTTGCCACAGCCGTTGGCACCGACTATGGCAATATACTCTCCGCTGGCAGCATGAAATGAAGTGCTGTTAAGCACTGTCGTTTTCCTGCCATATGATTTTCTAATATTCTCCGCCTCTATAAACATACATATATCTCCATATTAATTCTGGGCTGCTGTATCAAACTGGCTGTAATACAGCTTGTGATAGAATCCATTCTTAGCCAGTAATTCTTCATGATTACCCTGCTCTATAATATGTCCGTCTTTCATAACAAGAATAACATCCGCAGACTGGATAGTTGAAAGTCTGTGGGCTACGATAAAGCTTGTTCTTCCCTCCATCAGCTTTGCAAATGCATTCTGTATCTTTATCTCTGTTCTTGTATCAATAGAAGATGTAGCCTCATCAAGTATAAGCATTGGCGGCTTTGCAAGCATAATTCTTGTTATACATAAAAGCTGCTTCTGTCCCTGTGAAAGGCTTCCGCCATCCTCGCCTATAACTGTGTCGAATCCGTTAGACATTCTCTTGATGAATCCATATGAATGGGCTGCCTTGGCTGCTGCAATAATCTCTTCTTCTGTGGCATCCGGTTTGCCCATAACAATATTTTCTCTTATAGTTCCTGACTTTAGCCATGTCTCCTGAAGAACCATACCAAAGCCCTGTCTTAAAGACTTTCTCGTCATCTCTCTGATATCAGTTCCTGACACATCAATGCTTCCGCTGTTAACATCGTAAAATCTCATAAGAAGATTAATAACTGTTGTTTTACCACAGCCTGTAGGTCCTACAATCGCAATTCTCTGTCCCTTCTTAACATGAAGATTGAAGTTCTCAATAAGCTTCTTATCTGGCACATAAGAGAAGCACACATCATTAAGATCAACTGTTCCATCAACCTCATCAACAACCTTTGCGTCTTTTGCATCAGGAATCTCAGGGTCTTCTTCAATAAGTTCAAATATTCTGGCTGCACATGCAAGAGCATTCTGAAGCTCAGTAACAACGCCTGATATCTCGTTAAATGGCTTAGTATACTGGTTGGCATAGCTTAAAAAGCTTGATAACTGACCAACTGTGATACCGCCATTGATAGCCGAAAATGCACCAACAATCGCAACACTCGCATATACAAGACTGTTTACGAATCTTGTTGAAGGGTTAGTGATAGATGAGAAGAAGATTGCCTTTAAGGAATACTTCTGAAGTCTTTCATTAATCTCATCAAATTTTCTTACCGCCTCATCTTCATAGCCGTAAGCCTTAACAACCTTCTGTCCGCCAATCATTTCATCAATAAGTGCTGTCTGCTCGCCCCTTGTCTCAGACTGGAGCTTGAACATGCTGAAGGTCTTCTTGGCAATAAAGCTTGCAACTAAAAATGAAAGTGGTGTGATAACAACAACTGCAAGTGTAATCTTAGCATTGATTGTAATCATGAATATAAGTGTTCCAAGTATAGTCATGACGCCTGTGAAAAACTGGGTGAAGCCCATAAGCAGACCATCTGCAAACTGGTCAACATCAGCTATTACACGGCTCACAATCTCACCATATGAATGTCCGTCAATGTACTTTAGTGGAAGCACCTGAATTTTTTCTATAGCCTCATTTCTTATATCTCTTGTTACTTCATATGTGATTCTGTTGTTACATATATTCATAAGCCACTGTGAAAGTGCTGTAATTCCAACAAATATGCTGATTTGTATAAGTATTTTCACAATCTTTGCAAAATCTACATTATCCACACCGATAATGCAGTCAATTCCACGACCTACAAGAATTGGCACATAAAGTGTAGTTGCAACAGTTACTGCTGCCATAATAAGCGATAATATTATAAAAAAGCTGTGCTTCTTAATTCTTTTAAGGAGTTTTACAAATGTTGATTTATTCTTCTTCATTATGCTACACCCCCTTCTGAATCTGCTTTCTTAAACTGTGATTCATATATTTCTTTATATACCTCACAATTTGCAAGAAGCTCGTCATGTGTTCCCATTCCTGCAACCTGTCCGTCATCTAATACGATGATAAGATCAGCATACATAAGGGATGCCGCTCTCTGTGAAACTATGAATACTGTAGGAGAATTGTTCATTCCCCTTATAGCTTTTCTAAGGGCTGCATCAGTTGCAAAATCAAGGGCTGATGCACTGTCATCAAGAATAAGCACATCCGGCTTTCTTACGATTGCTCTTGCAATAGTAAGTCTCTGTCTCTGACCACCTGAAAGGTTCTTACCGCCCTGCTCTATAACATAATCCAGACGTCCCTGCTTAGAATCTACAAATTCCTTAGACTGTGAAATTTCAAGTGCTTCATCTATCTGCTCATCAGTAGCACCCTTCTTTCCCATCCACATATTCTCTCTTATCGTACCTTTAAAAAGTACTGCTTTCTGCATGACGATACCGACCTTATTTCTTAAAGTTTCAATATCGTAATCTTTAACATTTACACCATCAACAAGTACTTCGCCCTGTGTAGCGTCATACAGTCTCGGGATAAGATTAACAAGACTGGATTTACCTGAACCTGTGCCACCTATAACACCGATTGTCTGTCCCTTCATAGCCTTGAAATTAATTCTTTCAACCGAAGGTGCACCTGAACCGCTGTAGGTAAGTGAAACATTCTTAAATTCAACACCTGGCTGTTCTTCCTTAGCTGCAGCTTCCTTAACGCTGCCATCTGCCATTCCAGATGTTACATCGAATACAGACTCAATTCTTCCTGCACATGCAAGTGCCTTAGTTATTGTAATGATAAGATTGGCAAGCTTGATAAGTTCAACTAATATCTGTGACATATAATTGTAAAGTGCAACGACCTGTCCCTGTGTAAGCGCACCTGCGTTAACTCTTACTCCACCAATCCATATAAGTGCAATTATTGATACATTTACAACAACATAAGTAAGCGGATTCATAAGTCCTGATATCTTACCAACAAATTTCTGCAATCTGTTAAGGCTTTCGTTATCGTTTTTGAAACGCTTAACCTCATCCTGTTCCTTATTGAATGCTCTGATAACTCTCACACCGGTAAGGTTCTCTCTTGTTATTCCAAGAATCTTATCAAGTCCTGACTGTACATTTTTGTACATAGGTCTTGTTGCAAGCATGATACCGAATACGATAAGTGCAAGTACCGGAATTGCCGCAACGAATACAAGTGCTGCCTTCACATCAATAGTGAATGCCATAATCATCGCACCAAATACAATAAATGGTGAACGAAGGAACAGTCGCAGTACCATGTTGATACCATTCTGTACCTGATTAATATCACTTGTCATTCTTGTTACAAGTGTCGATGTACCAAGTGTATCCATCTCTGTGAATGAAAATGTCTGGATATGTGCAAATAAACTGTGTCTCATTCCTGTCGCTGCACCAACTGCAGCCTTGGCACTGAAATACTGTGCTGTGATGGCACATACAAGTCCTATGATTGCAAGAAGTATAAGCATAAGACACATCTGCATAATGTATCCCTTGTCTGCATTAACAATACCCTTATCGATAACTGATGATACTACCAGCGGCACAAACAGCTCGAATATCGCCTCTAGCATCTTAAAAAGCGGTGCCAGAACACATTCCTTTTTATAATCCTTAAGGAATCTCATAATCATTTTCATAAGAAAACTTCCTCCGTTAATTCAGTGACACTAAAACGTCCATAAGAAACTCATATGAATAACATCTCTTCATGCCAAAGTACTCTCTATAAACTTCATAATTGTAATATGAATGTTCAAACTGTCTTGAATACAAATGTGCTATATCAACGCGCATTGTAAAATCTGGCATACAGCCGGACACCTGATTAGCTGCTGCCATAATGTCCACTGCAAGTATGCCTATAACCGCATTCTTGGCTTTAAGCAGGATATCATAATCATTCACTGCGTCAAGCATATATCTATACACATAGTACATTGCAAGCTGCTCATATTCATGTGCAAATGCTTCACTTCCCGCATGGTAAGTTTTCATTACCGCTGCAAGCTCAGAATCATCTGCCAGCCCGTCAAGGAACTGTCTTACTCTCGCCACATGAATATTCCAGTCAGGATTGATTACCTCCATTCCTTTAAAGTCATCAAAGAAATGTCTCAATCCCTTTATCAGCCTTTTGCCATTCAGCTTCGCATCCCGGCTTTTCAGCTTGTCAAGCAGCTTCTCTCTGTAATCAGGTCCACAGAACCGCTTTGCGACACCAGCTATAAGCTCGTCCCTTTCAGCATCAAGATGCTTCTGGATACGCTTTGCATAATCAAGATAGAGCATCAGCCTCTCAAATATACTTATATCCCTGTCTGATATTATTCCAAAAGCCACTATTCTTGCCTGCCGAAGCTGCATATATGTATATGCATCTATATCATTAGGCTCAGGCGAAAGACTGTTATCCTCAACCGTATCAAATGTAAGTTCATCTTTATATGAAAACATCAGCTCACCAGCCGTCTTACACGAGGGTGCTATGCCAATCTCTCTTATATTTCCATAATCGTTAATAAATCTTGGAAACTCTGCACATGTTTCACAAAGCTTATCCTCTCCAAGTTCTATATATAAATCACACAGATTATCATCATTAAGAAAAGGACATCGTCCTCCTTCTTTCAATGTAAATGTACATTCTCCATCCTGTGATGGTACCATTACACTCTTCAGGCGCTTTCCAAAAGCACCTTTAACTGTTTTATAATATTTGTAAGAATTCTTATCAACATCGACATCCCACCCGGCACAGCATGTATCTGTACAGGCTCCTGCAATGCATCTGAAATCCTTATAATAATGTGGTGTCATTACCTTCATTTTATTATCTCCCGCATATAAACCGGCATATTAAGCGCATCTGTTAACTGCGCAAAAATTGTCTGCCACACCTTATTAGTGCAGCAGACACATTTACATGTACATATTATTATAATTACTGTTCTTTTTCTTGTCCACAATATACTTATACACTGTGACACACGCAAGAATAATCATAACCCCCTCTGCTGCCATGTATGTGTAGAACAGATATGGCTGTCTTAACGCTGACACAAGAAGCGGTGAGTTGACTGCAAAATCATACATTCCAGTATCGCCTATATATCTAGACATAACGACCGTACTCATGATTGTTATATTAGGAAAAGACATATTACCAAGCACAAGTGCCACAATCAGCACCGTATTGCGTATCAGAAAAAATGTCCTGCTCACCTTAGCCTTACTAAGACAGCTCATAACAATGCCTCCAATTATACATACAAGAAATAAAAGAAACATCATATACATCTCAGAAGCTGCAAATGCAGACACTTCTGTTGTCGCAGTCTCATACCCTGTAAGCAGTGCAAAGAACCCAAATATAGAACGGCCACCCACAACGCATGCCGCCAGCACAAATAATAATAGTAAAAAATTCCTTCTGTTTAGCTTCCTGTTATCCATAATTCCTCCATTTGTATTATTATCGCAATTATGACGGAAGATTTCAATAAATATTTGCGCAAACTTCATATTTTGTTGTCATCCGCCGCCACCCACCCCTCAGGCACAACCTGGTCCACAGGGGCTGGAACACGTTAAGAATTGCTAATTTAGCAGGTGGTGCTTTTGGCTTTTTCTATTGTTTGTGTTCATTCGACATCTCTACACTTCCGTCATTGTGTCCGCCTGTGACCTACGCCCGATATATTGCGAACTGTGTGGGAGTTAATGCCGCTATATACATAAGGGCGGTGTGCTAAAGCACGTTCAAGCGAAGCGCGTTTGATTTAGCACACCGTAATAAGCTTTGTAGATAGCGGCATTTACTCCCACTAAGTGCAGCAATCCTTGAGGGC
>OGRT01000990.1_pt1 | contig 25963 bp, 10 predicted proteins | sample 1553581 | NCBI WGS metagenome assembly OGRT01 (sample SAMEA2580113, study PRJEB22360) | human gut metagenome | biome: human gut; feature: human-associated habitat; material: faeces | place: Denmark | collected 2008/2010
CGTTCTCCCCTGCTGGTGTGGGAGAACGGCGCGCCGCTTTTCTTCTTTGGAGAATTTGGAGAAAATAAGCCCTTAGACTCGGTGGAAATCAATGGGAAAATGATTGGAAACAAAAAAATTTTCAAGCAGGAATATAAAAAATCGGGAGAGTATCTTTACTTTTTCCTATACGCGAGTGTATAATGATAGCAAAAAATAACATATCATATAAAATTTGCAATTAATAATCATAAAATATAAGAATATGTGATTTATATAACGGTGAATAAAGTAATATAATTAAATTTGTGATAAAAGGCGGCGAAATTAAAAATGGCAGGATCCAATCAAACGCTTCAAATTAAGATGTTTGGGAAATTTTCCATGAAAAACGGGAATTATGCCTTTCCCCAGGAGAAAAAGAAAAGCAAGCAGGTAGGACTATTATTCGCGTATCTTCTGGCGAACCGAAATGTGGAGACCTCGAAAAGCAAGCTGATTGAGGTGCTGTGGCCGGAAGAGGACAGCGGAAACCCAGAGGGCGCCCTGAGGAACCTGGTGTACCGGGGTCGGATGGAAATGAAAAAATTTTTTGTCCGGAATGGTCAGGAAGCGATTATTCTGAACAATAATTCCTATTTTTGGAATACCGACATAAGCTGTCAAGTGGATACGGATCAGTTTGAGGCTTTCTGCAAGCAGGTAAGCGTGGGCCACGACGCCGAGCAAAAATATCAGGACTGCCTGCGGGCGGTAGAGCTGTACCAGGGGGATTTTCTGGAGGAGTATGAGGATTCCCAATGGGTGATTTTCCGCAGCGTTTACTATAAGCGCCTTTACACCACCTGCGTTCAGGAAGCCTGTGAAGCCTTGCTGAACGCGGAGCGTTACCAGCAGGTGGTAGAGCTGTGCGACCAGGCGAAGCTGATGGAGCAGATGGACCTAAGGGTGCATGAAATGAAAATGGCGGCGTATTTAAAGCTGAACCAGCCCCAGAACGCTCTGGATTATTATAACCAGGTGGCAAATCTTTGTTACAGCAACCTGGGGATGGAGGTGCCGGATCACCTAAAGGAACTATACGAATTAATCCTGCAAAGCCTGCCAACCCAGAAGCCGGTAGATGTGGAGGAGCTGGAAAAGGGATTAAGAGAGGAAAAACTATCCTCTGGAACTTTCTACTGCAATTATGATATCTTTAAAAATATCTATCAGATCAATGTGCGCGCGGCGCGCCGGGCGCTGCGTTCCAGATTCCTGGTGCTGCTTACCCTAAGAGAGGGCGGGACCCAGGAGCATATTGACGACGAAACGGAAACTCTGCGGCAAGTCATTTCAGAGCAGCTTCGTAAAAACGACGTATTCTCTCAGTACAATGTGGCCCAGTATTCGGTCATTCTGGCGGCTCAGAACATAGAGGGCTGTGAAAAGGCCATGCGCCGTATTATGGACAAATACTGCCAAAGAAGGAAATTTGATACAGTCACCCTGGAATATGAGATAAAACAGATCAAATAGTGGATTTGTGATTTTTTTGTGACGGCGGCCCGGTATAATAAATAAGACAATCCGGCGGAATCCGCTGGAACTGACTGCTTTTTCGTATTTGGAAGAATACTACAATCCGTTGGGCTTTATTAGGAGGATTTTGCTATGAAACACGGAAAGCATTTACGGAAAAAGGAAAACCGCGCGGGCCGGTCGGTTTGGCACCGGTGTCTCGCGGTTCTGCTTTCTGCCGCCATGCTGGCGGGAGTCATGATACCCAGCGCGGCAGGCGCCGGACTGGGCGCGAATGTGGAATTCAGCGCCAAAATCGTAAAGGATACCGGCGACACCGCTGAAGCCATCCAGTCTGTGGACAGCGGCGACAGCTTCTTCCTGGCGCTGGATTATAAATTCAGCTCCTCGCCCGACGGCGTATCCTACGGCGGCGCGGCCATCGCGATTCAGCTGCCGGAATACGTCAAGGTGGATTTGGCTGGCTCTGTGGTGACCTCTGATTTCAAACAGCCGGAGGTGGCAGAGGTCACTCTGCCCGGCGGCCAGGTCATCCAGCGGGTGACCATTCCCTGCCAGGACCGCATCGACCAGGGACGGGCCGGCATTATTTATCTGAAATGTTATTTTGAGAATATGGTGACCCCTGACCAGACGGTGGGAAGCTTTAACAGTATTTTGTTTACCGGTACGCTGACAGACGGCAGCGGGAATACCGAAAAGCTGGATCAAAGAATTGATCCTGTCAGCATTACCAGCATGGCGGACCAGCAGTGGAACATCCAGAAAACCGTCACTGATCCAGCGCCAGCCGGAGAGGAGATCCCGGTAGTAACCAAGCAGGACGGGTACTACTATGTCACCTACCAGATCGCCGTGACGGATCCGGTGGAAAATATGAACCGCTACGGCCGGCTGAACTGCGAGGAATTTTCCGTAACGGACACCCTTCCGGCGGCGGATCGGGAAAACGGCGGCGCCCAGCTGGTGAGCGTGGGCTACCTGGACCGTTCCAGCCAGTTCCAGCCTCTGGCGGAAGGCGACGGCTATACTAAGGAATCCAACGCGGACGGCTCGCTAAAGAGCCTGACCTTTCAATATGTGAATAAATTCGATCAATCCATGGTGACCGAGGGCCAGGTCCGGGTGCCGAATGGCTCTCTGCTGCCCACCACCTATCAGGTGACGGTCAAGTTTGACGCGGCCGCTTATCAGATTCCCACCAACGTTCCCTTCGTCCGGGCGGTTCTGGATAACCAGGCCCAGGTAAGCTATAAGCCTCTGGCGAAGGACGCGGTGGTGAAGGATTCCAGCGCCAAGGTTCAGGTCGGCGACGTGGAGGACAAAACCACGCCGGTAGAATTGATTGTGGAAAAGACCCTGACCATCCAGGGGGATGGCCTGGCGGTGAGCGATAATACATTTGTGCTCAACGGCGAGAAGCAGGCGGTTTACGGCAGCGCTCAGTTTACCCTGTATTCCGACCCGGAGTGCACCCAGGTGGCCAAGGACATCGACGGCAGCGAGGAAGCCGGGGCGGGCAGGCTGCTGGACGGCACCGGCAGAGTGAAGTTCTCCAATCTGCGCTATGGAACCTATTATCTGAAAGAAACTCAGACGCCTGACGGCTTTACCGGCGTCGGGGAAGCCATTCAGGTGACCCTGAACCAGGACGGCACCGTCACCGCAGGCGGCAAAACCCTGCAAAAAGGGGAAGCCCTGACAGTGGATAACACCACCGATGAAAACGGCCCGGGCTATGCGGCCTTCTGGAAAAAGGGCATGGGATCCGGTGAAAATACGGAGAAATTCCTGCCCGGCGTTTCCTTCCGGCTGACAAACAATGCCGATGCAAGCAAGGTTTACACCGCGGTTTCCGGCTCGGACGGCCTGGTGCTCTTCGAGGGGATTCCCGCCGGCGAATACACCCTGCAGGAAACCGGCGTGCCGGAAGGCGGCGAGTATGAGGTTTCTGACAAAACCTATACGGTTACCGTAAAGGGCAACCAGGTGAATTACCCCGACGGCCTGCAGAAGGACGGAAATAAGCCTTACATACTGAACCAGTCTGAAAAGGGAATACTGAAAATCACTAAGGTGGATTCCACCGACCGCGGCGTAACGCTGCCTGACGCGGAGTTCGCTCTTTACGGCCCCTATGCCAGTGAAAACGCCGTGCTGGAAAACCCGGATGAGGGCGATCTGGCGGCGGAGCTGGTCACCGGCGCCGACGGCACTGCGGTCTCTGAGCCTTTAGAGACCGGCTGGTATCTGCTCCGGGAGACCAAGGCCCCGGATACCTATGCCATTATGCAGCGGGATACCAGGGTGCAGATCACTTCCAATCACACCGAGGCCCTTCAGATCGAAAACGCCCAGAGAGGCGCCTTGCAGATCATCAAATACGGCCAGCTGACATTAGGCAGCGTGGCCACAGAATCCCGGGTTCCCCTGGCGGGCGCGGTGTTCGGCGTATATACTGATCCGGACTGCAAAACACTGGCGAAGGACTCCAACGGCAACGACGCCCGGGTGACTACCAGAGTCAGCGGCAATGAGCCGGATACCCCCGCAATCACTCTGGATCCCGGCACCTATTATGTGCAGGAGATCTCCGCCCCCAGCGGTTACCAGAGAGACGATACCATTCATACAGTTGTCATTGAACAGAAAAAGACCTTTGAACTGACTGCAGATAATCTGGTGGACCGCCAGGGCCAGCTGAAAATCGAAAAGCAGAGTAACAAAACGGGCGATATCGATCTTTCCGGCGCCGTGTTCGAGGTGTACGCCGCTGACGATACCGATTTCACCGAGCCTTTAGACCGGATCACCACCGATGAAAACGGCGAGGGCTATTCCAAATTCCTGCCCTCCGGCAGTTATATTTTAAGAGAGGTTCAGTCCATCGCCGGACATATCACCCCCTCCGAGCCCTTTAAGGGTGTGGATGGCTCCAATGTGGCGGTTACCGACGGGGACGGCATCAAGGTAGCAAACAACCAGCTTACCACGGTGATCGTGAAAAACGAGCCTTACGTCACCATTCGGCTTCATAAGGTGGATTCCCAGAAGACAGGGATGTCGCTGAGCGGAGCGGTGTTCGCCCTGTACGCCACAGAAGAGGACGCGGAAAATGACAGAAACCGTCTGCCTGTGAACGGCCAGACCGGCGGTGCCGACACCGTCACCACCGGGACCGACGGCATGGCGGTGTTCACCGGATTGATTCCGGGAACCGACTATTGGTACCGGGAGCTCACCGCGCCCGCTGGCTATGAGGCTTCCTCCGAGCCGGTGAAGATCACGGCTCCGGACCAGCCTTCCAACTACGCCGATGTGACGCAAGATGTGACAAACGACCGCTACGGCAAGTTCCAGGTTTATAAAGAGGGCGGCACCCTGGACAACACCGGCGTGATGCAGCCCCTGGCCGGCGCGGAATTTCAGTATTATCCCAGGTTGACGCAGAATCCGGGCGCCGACCTGCTGGCGGCCCAGCAGAACGGTACCCTCAAAACACTGGGAACCACCGGCGCTGGCGGTGTTTTGACCACCGGGGAACTGGAACCCGGTACTTATTGGGTGCAGGAGACCAAGGCCCCGGACGGCTATGATCTGGATACCGCCGCCAAAGAGGTGACCGTAACCCCCGGCGCGGGGATCGACGGCTATTCCGCCGCGGTAAGGGTCACCTTTACCGACGACTTTGATTCCGGTAAAATCCAGATTAAAAAGGTAAGCTCTCTGGATTCCAATACGACTTTGCAGGCCTCCTTTAAGGTACAGCAGAAGCAGGCCGACGGCACCTATGCCGATTATCCCAATAGTCAGAACCCGCTGATTCTGACCACCGGAACGAACGGCACCGTGACCTCCGGCTGGCTGCCTGCGGGAGACTACCAGCTTATCGAGCAGAGCGTAACCGGCCAGTACGTGCTGGACGGCACGCCCCATCTGTTTACCATTACGGCGGGCCAGACCAACAAGGCTTATTTCGATAAGCCTATCGAGAACGTTCCCATGCGGAGAATCGGAATCGATAAGTTCGAGCTGTGGAAGATAAGCGACGGCAGCAGCCTGACCCTGCGCCAGTCGAACGTGACCTTTACGATTTACGCGGAGGATCCCACGAAAAATCCCGACGCTCAGCCGGTGACCACCGTGACCAGCGCCTCCGAGACCAAATACACCGGCTATCTTGCGCCGGGCGATTATTGGATTCAGGAGACCGTGCCTGAGGATTATTCCGTGGACTCCGTTACCACTGACGGGGCCGCTCCGGTTCAAGTGACCAGCAATGTATATAAGGTGACCCTGGCCCCGGATAAGGATCTGGTAGTCACCTGGAACAACGTTTCCGACAAGGCCCGGATCGAGCTGATCAAGGTAGACCAGGAGGATCACGACAAGTATCTGACCGGCGCGGAGTTTACCCTGTACCAGGTTGTGGATGACCAAGATCCGGCTGCCGAGGAGATCGAAGTCAACGGCCAGAAGCTGTGGCTGAAGGTCGTCGCGGAGAAGATTACCTCCGGCACCCTGACGGATGCAGTAACCGGCGCCGTGCCCGGCGGCGCACTGACCGGGCTGCTGGATACCGGCACCTATTATCTGCGGGAGACCCAGCCGCCTCCCCACGACAAGGATTATTTCTATGAGATCAGCCAGGAGTGGACCGGCCCCATCATGGTGACCGAGGCGGACGACGGAAAAATTGTCGGACCGCAGATCATTGAAAACTACTGGCCCGTGCCGGTAGAGGGCTGGAAAATCGACCAGGGCGGCAACGCTCTGGAAGGCGCGTGGGTCGCTTTGTTCAAAACAGAGGCTGACGCCCAGAAGGCCCAGGCCGCGCTGAACAAAGACGAGGACTTCTTCTCCAAACAGCTGGTGAACGGCGAGCTGCCGGAAACCGTGCTGAAAGAATACAATATGCTCCAGGCGGCGGAAAGCAAGGACGGAGGCGTTCTGCATTTCACGAACCTCCAGCCCGGCGCAACCTATTATGCCCTGGAGATTATCGGCATCGATTACTATGTCCATAACCTGGATATCCATAAGGTCTATCCTAAGCAGAACGGGGATCAGTGGAACCTGTACGAGATGACAGGCGATACTAAGGCGGAGACCGACCCGGTCTTCCGGCTGGAAAACCTGGCGTACGGCATGATCTCTGTGAAAAAGACCCTGGAAATCTCCGGAGAGACCTATCCCCTCAACGAGGTAACATTCAACGTTTATGCGGCCGACCCCGACGATTACAGCAAGCCGGCGACGGGCGCCGACGGAAAGATTTTGGATCCGGTGACCACCATCACCACGGGCACCGGCAACACCGCCGCGGGCGTTGGAATCAGCAGCCTGCTGAAGCCCGGCTGGTATGTGCTCCAGGAGGCCAAAGCGCCGGAGTACGTGGACTTTGACCCGGATACGGCTCCCTACTATTCCGTATACGTTTCCTCCGACGGCCAGGATAAGCTCGAGGGTGAGAACCAAGAGTTTACGACCCGGACGGATGGAAACGGAACCTGGACCATCAACTGCACCTATGAAAAGACGCCTATCGCCAACGAGTCCGCCTGGGGCCAGGTGAAGATTCAGAAGATCAGCGCCGACCAGGGCGACAACGGCAAAAAGCTGACCGCCACCTTTAAGGTGCAGAAGCTTCAAGACGACGGAACCTATGGGGATTATCCCGAGGGGAACGCCATGACCATCACCACGGACCCCGCCAAGGATTACGTGATTTCCGGGTTCCTGCCGGAAGGCGAGTACCAGCTGGTGGAGACCAGCGTCCAGTCCGGATATACGCTGGACTCGACGCCCATCAAGTTTGTCATCGAGCCCAACCGGATTACCGGCGGGGACAATAAGATTAACGGCGTATATTACCCCTTGGATGACAAGGATGCCACGCCCGACCCCATTGTGATTGAGAACCAGAAGCAGGGCTCCCTGGAGCTGACCAAGACGGGGGATATCCTGGGCGAGAAGGACCCGCTGTCCGGCGTGACCTTTAAGCTTTACCGGAACGAGACCGGCGACCCGGAAGCCGACTGCGCCGGCACGGCCCTGAAAACGGTGACTACCGGGGCAAACGGCTTGATTTCCATGACCAATCTGGACGCCGGCGATTACTGGCTCAAGGAAACCAGCGTGGGAACCGCCAATGAGGCCAACGGCTTTAAAGCCGGCATGGTGGTGGCGGTGACCATTGAAGCCGGTCAAAAAACCACCCAGTTCTACGATCCCGCCGACCTGAACACGGCGAAAACCGAGCTTTTGAACACCACTGCCTACGGAAAGCTGCAAATTGTGAAGCAGGACGCCGCCGACCAGACCAAGCTGAGCGGGGTGAAGTTCGGGATCTACTCCGACAGCACCGCTTCCACAAAAGTGGGCGAAATGACCACCAATGCCGACGGCGCGGCGCTGTCCGGCCTGCTGCCTGTGGGGGACTATTACCTGAAGGAGCTGAATACCCCCAGCGGCTATTTCGACAATACCGATACCGTTTACGGACCCTATACCGTAGCGGCGAACCAGATTACTTCTCAGAAGGAAGGCAAGGGTATCGTCATTGAGAACACCAAGATCCAGACGGTGAAGGTGGTCAAGGTCGATTCCAAGACAAACGGTTCCATTTCCGGCGAAGCCATGAAGGCCGCGAAGTTTGAGCTTTGGGATAAGCCGGAGAATCAGGGCGGCCAGGTGCTGCAAACGGTTACCGGCAAGGAAACCATTGAGTTTGTCAATCTGCAGCCCAACACCACCTATTATGTGAAAGAGGTCACTCCGCCTACCGGCTACACCTTTGAGGCCGGCAAGGAGGATTACTTCTACCCGGTGACCACCGGCAACACCGGCGCCGCCGAGGTGCGCATCAGCAACGACCCCCTTGGCGCCATCCGCCTGGAGAAGAAGGCCAACTGGGAAAACCCGGACGCCCAGCACATTCTGGCGCTGCCCTTAGAGGACGTTACATTTGAGCTTCACCGCTACGACGTGTCTCAGCCTGACGGACTGGGCGAGCTGGTCGCGACCAAGGAAACCGACGAAGACGGTGAAATCCTCTTCACCGGCCTGGAGCCCGGCGACTATATGCTGAAGGAGCAGGTGCCCGCTGATTTCGTCCAGGGCACCCAGCTGCAAAAGATTACGGTGGTTAAGGGAGAAACCGACGAAACCTACACCGGCGATAATTACATCGTCAACTACCCGAATAAGGGCCGGTTCACCTTTACCAAATTCATGGGCGACGGCAAAACTCCGCTGACGGTCACCAGCGACAGCCAGCGGGCGGAATTCGCCCTGTACGAAGGGGATCAGGCCGACCCCGGCAAGCTGGTGGACACCTTCCGGGTGCGCCTGGACGGCACCTTTGAGTCTGCCGACCTGGATGCGGGGACCTATACCATAGTGGAAACCAAGGCTCCCGACGGATATACTCTGGATTCCACACCCATTACCTTTACCGTAACCGCCAAGCAGATCACCAATCTGGATGAAACAGAGGCCACCAAGGTCATTAACCAGGCCAAGGGAAATCTGGAGTTTACTAAGAAGGGTGACAGCCAAAACGGCAGCCCGGTTCTGAATACGGCGGTATTCCAGTTATACGATGAGAACAAGCAGCCTGTCGGAGACCCGGTGATCAACGTGAAAAACGGCGTTTACCGCTGGGAAGGCTTAGATGCCGGAACCTATTATATCCGGGAAACTCAGGCCCCCGACGGCTACTCCCTGGACGATACCTGGTATGAGGCGGTGATCCCCGCTAACCAGAACGATCCTACGGTCACCTACCGGCCTGAAACCGCCGGGAACATGAACGGCGGCGTGCTGACCAATGAGTCCGACAGCGGCCGCATCCTCATTAAAAAGGCTGACGAAAACGGAACGGGGCTGCAAGGCGCCCAGTTCGCCGTGTACCAGCTTGAGCCGGGCGATGTTCAAGGCCAGCAGGTGGGCGGTATCATCACCACCGACGAAAACGGCGCGGGTGTGTCCGATCTGCTGCCGGCGGAGGACGCCGGAACCCGATATCTGGTGAAAGAGCTGAAGGCGCCCGACGGCTATAGCCTGGATGAACGGTATTATGAGACCCAGAAGATCGTGACAGTGAAACCGGTACAGGAGTTGTCTGAAATCGAAAAACTGGGTGTTTACAACAACGCATCCTTTACCAATAAGTTCAAGACGGATATCGTCATGTTCAATACTGAGATCCTGAAAGGGATTACGGATGATACCGCTGACAAGAGCCTTCTGGAGGAGGAGTTTACCACCTCCTTCACCCTGAGAGATTACGCCAAGGGTGAGAACGAGCTGGCGGCCTCCCGGCTGGTGGTTACCGACCAGGATATCCAAATGCAGTATCAGGAGCAGGGCGAATATAAGACGGAACCCACCAGGGATGACGCTTACCGGGTGAACTGGGTGAGGGTCTACAGCGCCTATAACGCCCAGACCGATCCTGATTTGGATGTGACAGTGCCGGATGCTTCCAAGCCGGTGAGCGCTAAGGTTCAATACCAGCCGGCGGCTGACCTTGGAAGCGATGACGAATCCACCTGGCGGGATGTGCCCAACGGCGCCATTGAAAACGTCCAAAGCCTGGGAGCGGATGGCGCGACCGTTTCGATTCCCGCCGGACTGGAAGCGATGGCGTTCCGGGTGGTTTATACCGGCGTGGATGAGCATTTCGTAGCCAACGGCATCGATTTCGAGGTGACCTTCGCCCAGCGTCCCTCTGACGCCAGCCTCCATGAGATCACCAAAATCACCAACACCGCGGCTTACGAGTATACCTTTGTTCAAAAGGATGAGGAAGGCAGAGACGTGCCTGTCACCGACGGCCGGGCTTCCAACACTGTGGAAGCCACGCTGCCCCTGATCGAAAGCATCCGGATTCCTGTCAGCCTGACGGTGAAGCCGGAAGGAACCCAGACCACCTACGCGCCGAACAGCGACGTCACCTTTGTTGTCACCGCGAAGAACGAGTCTCAAACTGATAACTTCAGGGAGCCGATTCTCAGCTTTGACCTGCCGGTCGGCACCACGCTGAATGACTTTGTGGAAGGGGATTCCCAATTTGTCATCATGAGAATGTGGGAGGACGAGGACGGCAACACGGTGGGAACGCCGCTGACCCCGGATCTGTTCTCCATCGATACGGTGAAGGCCACCAGAGTTGGCAGTGGCGGCGAGCTGATTGAGCTGGAGCAGGATACCCAGAAGGTGACGATGACCTTCCCGGATGTGGAGCTGAAGCCCGGAGAGCGGATTGTGATCCGGTTCTCGGCCCATATCGACCCCAACAGCCAGGCGGATACCCTGTGGTGTCCCGCGTTCCTGGGAAGCTCCTATGAGATTCCCCAGTCCGTAGAAAACCAGTACGGCGTCAGCTACGCTCCGGTCATTACCGGAGACGGCGGCTCCTTTAAGGAAGACGAGGACCTGGATGAGATTCTCGGCAACGGCGGCAGCGAGTATGTGAATAACTACGCGAACATTGTCGTAGGACAAAACAGCAGCCTGAGCATTTACAAGCAGGTGAAGGGCGAATACGACGACCGTTATAAGAACTACTCCGAGCTGGGCCATACGGCGCCGGGCGGTTCCATTGATTATAAGATCCGGGTCAGCAACGGCTCCGATGACAAGGCGGTTTCTACCAGAGTGGTCGATATCCTGCCCTTCGCGGGAGATACCCTGACCGACCGGACCGACACCACTGTGACCAACCGGGCCACCGACCTGGAGAGAAGGCCCGCTCTGAACAGCGTCACGGTGCTGAGCTCTGACGGCCAGCCCATTGACAGCGCTTTTGTGCGGATTTATTACTGCACCGATGATACCTCCGCCTGGACCGCCGAAAGCCGGTCGCAGTATACGGCTGAGGAAGAGTTGCCCATGATTTATACCACCGGAAGAAACGGCGATCCGTGGACGTCATCCGCCGCTCACACCTGGAGCGCCACGCCGCCGGCTGACCTGAGCACGGTAACGGCCATCGGTGTTGAGGTGACGCAGCCTTTGGCAAACGGCGACTACATCGAAGTGCAGGTCAATATGACCGCACCCCAGTACGCCACCGATGAAATTGAGGATTACTACGGCAAGTATATTTCCAATTCCGCTATGTGCTCCGTGGTGAGAAACAGCAATACCGGCGACACCATCGCCCTATCCGACCGCCCGGAAAACCAGGAGGTCAAATGCGTGCTGGATCTGCCGAAGGGCGCCATCGGCGACTATGCGTTTTATGATCAAAACCAGAACGGCATCCAGGATGCGGAAGACCTTCCGGTAGCGGGCCTGGGAGTAAGACTGATCACCACCAGAATCACCGCGGACGGCACCCAGACCACAACCACGGAAACCACTACGGATTCCAGCGGCTATTACCTGTTCGACGATCTGGAGTGCAATATTATGCTGTCCGGTAAAGAGGATGGGGACCCGGATGATCCCAGTAATTATGTAGGCGGCATGATTTACGAGTACCAAGTGGAATTTGACATGCCTCCCGCCGGGGATGACGGCGTTTATGTGCCTACCAGGCAGTATGAGGGCGGGGATACCGCCGTGGATTCCAACATCGACCGGAACGGCCGGTCTGAAATCCTGCGGCTGGGCGTTGTGAGCAATCCCGATACCAGCCGCCTGGAGGGCCAGAGGGACGTGACCATCGACGCGGGCTTTGTAATCCCCGCGGCGTTAGGCGACTATGTGTGGATCGATTTGAACCGTGACGGCATACAGGATCCGGATGAGCCAGGCGTCAACGGCGTCAGGGTAAGGCTTTACACGGTGGATGACAGCGGTAAGGTATCCGATGCACCGCTGGCGGAAACCGTTACCGCCGCTCAGGAGGGCAAGGACGGCTATTATTTCTTTGACAACCTGACTAAGGGACGGTATGTGGTGGAATTTGACATCACCTCCCTGCGGAATGACCTGGGACTGTACCAGTACGGCTTTACCACAGCGAACCAGGGCGCCGGCGACCACCCTGAAACCGCCGACTCCGACGCGAAGAATGCAGTGGACGGCAACGACCGGATCATGCGTACCGACGTGATTCCCCTGGATTATCAGCAGACGGATCTGACCTGGGACGCCGGCCTGGTGTATTACAGCGCTCTGGGCGGCTATGCCTACGACGACCGGAACTATAACGATGTTCAGGATTTGGGCATCCCGCTGACCGGCACTAAGGTGTCCTTGTACCGTGTGATTGACAATGTGCGGGAAGAACAGCCCATCGCTACCGCTGTGGTGGACGAAAACGGCGAGTACCTGTTCGAGTACCTGCTGGAGGGCGAATATCAGGTGCTGTTTGAGTATCCTGAGGGCTATCAGGCTGTTCTGCCTAATATCGGCGGCGACGATGCTCTGGATTCCGATGTGTTTGAGACCGCCCCCGATTTAAACAGCGGCTATACCCAGACCATCCGCCTGCCGGCCAACTCTATCAGCCTCCATAATGACGGCGGTGCCAGATTGTACGGTGCGATCGGCGATTATGTGTGGCTGGATGCTAACAAGAATGGAATTCAAGACGCGGGCGAGGAGCCGGTGCAGAATGTGACCGTTTATCTGCAAATGCGGGAAGGCGGTTCCAGTATTTGGAAAAAGGTCGACACCACAACGACCAACGAAAAAGGCTACTATGTGTTTGAGAGCCTGAAGGGCGGCCCGGATGTGGATTGCCAGTACCGTGTGTGCTTTGATCTGCCCGGAGGCAGTGTGATTACCGTTCCCTTTGCGGGAACCGACAGAGCTGCAGACTCCAATGTCCAGGGCTTCTATCTGGAGGGCTGGGGTTATCCCTCAGACGTGATCAGCATTGGTTACGGCCAGCGTGATATGACCATTGACGCGGGCATCGTGGTTACCAGCGGAAGTGTGGGAGACTATGTGTGGCTGGATACCAACCGAAATGGCATCCAGGACGAAGAGGATACCGGACTGGAAGGCATCCGTGTGGTTCTGGAGTATAGCCCCTCCGGTGACGTTTCCGACGATACCCAGTGGATCCAGGCAGGCGAGACCACGACCAATGAAAAAGGCTACTACCGGTTTGACGAGCTGTCCGAGGGCTATTACCGGGTGAAGTTCCAGATTCTTGAGCCTTATACCATTACCCTGGTGAACCAGGGCGACGCTGCTCTGGATTCTGACGGCAGATACCAGCTGGAGGACGGGTGGTATGCCGGAAGGCCGTTCTACTTAAACGAGGGCGGCTTCGATATGACCTGGGACTGCGGCGTGGTGTTAGGCTCCGGCGGAACCACTGCGGCCGCTCCTGGCGGCGGGGTTTCTACAGGCGACCGCTTCGCTGAGGCGGCCTGGATGCTCCTGGCTGGTGTATCCGCTTTTGGAGCGGTGGCCTTTGGCGTCACTTTATCCCGGAAAAGGAGAACCGGAAAACACGAATGATTGCGGCTTCCTTTCACGCTAGAAAAGGAGAGGAAGGTTAGAAACGCCCGGCAGTTTTTCTGCCGGGCGTTTTGATCTTGAGCTTTTGAGGCGGCTTCCTCTCGAATTTTTCCTGGAAAAAGCGGGCGTAGGCCCCAGGTGAAAAGATTTTTTAATAAAATCCGATTTTATCAAAAAATATGACGCGCTTGTGATAAGTCATCTGTATGATGTAGTTGTAAGATCAATAACTGACGATGAAATCTATTCGTACCCAAGATGAAGGAGTGAGCAAGGTGAGAAAGAAAATTACAGCCCTTACCGTCGTTTTCTCACTGATTATTGCGATGTTTGCGGGAGGCCTGCAAACGTTCGCGGCAGGAGCGGATGACATTTCGATTACTGGTTTAGTGTCCGACAGCGCTACCGCCCAAAAATTCAGAATCGATAATCAGACGAACCGGCAGATTGAGGTGCAGTGGCAGACTGAGGAATATAATACCGGGTGGACGCCAGTGACGATCGCCGCCAATGGTTCCGCGGTTGTGAATTGCGCTGATCCCGACATGACCGGCGTGAAGCTGATGGTCTACTGCGACGGGGAAATTAAATCCCTAGCCAGCCTGAATACCTACAGCGTTAATGTGGTGTATCAGGATCAAAGCGGAAACCGACTGGGCGGCGCTACCGAGTATAACACGATTTCCGGCGGTGTTTCCCATACGGCGCCTTCGTCCTTACAGCTTTCCGGAGAAACCTATCTGATCAGCGGCCCGGAGTACAAGGAATTTTCCTATCAATCCAATACCACTGAGATTGTCTATACTTATCAGCACCAGCAGAAGCAGCCGATCACCTGTCCGGTTCTTTATGTGGATCAGTACGGCAATCAGATCGGAAGCGCAAGCTTTCAGGTACAGCCCAATTCTGCGGGCAGCTTCACCGCGCCCCAGAGCTATACCTCCAACGGCCGCAGCTACACTCTGATGGCGGGACAGTCCGCGTCAGTTTCCCATGATTATAATAAAGGCGTCCAGGAGTATGTCTTCCGGTACCAGCTGGTAACCGAGGAAAGCACCCGCCCATACCTGTTCCGTGTGCAGTACCAGACGATATCCGGAGCTTTGCTCAAGTCCAGCAGTGTGACGGTGCAGTCCGGTTCTACCGCGACTTTCCAGGTGGCCAATGAATATATGACCGCCGATGGCACTTTGTATACTAAGGCGGCGGGCGAGCCTTCCGTGATCAGCCATAATTATAATGACAGCACCAGGCTCTACACCGTGAAGTATGAGGAGAGCAAAGCGACCAAGCCTTATGACATCAGCGTGCGCTATGTGGACGCACTCACCGGCCTGACCTTAAAGACCGACAGCGTGCATGTTGGGCTAAATGAAACCGCCGGATTTACAGCCGATTCGGAGATCACTGTCAACGGCGTTGAATATGTGGCGGCAGCCGGCCAAAGCAGGCAGATAGTCCATGCTTTTGAAGATTCCAAACGGATTTATGAGATCTATTACAGCGAAAAAGGCGCGGAAGCTCAAAGCTATCCGGTGACCATCCGTTATTTTGACGTGACAGAGGGCAGAGTGCTCTATACCACTACCGTTACCGCCAGTTATGACAGTCAGCTGACGGTTACCGCCCCTGAAAACTACACGGCAGGCGGCGAGAATTATGTGATGCTGGGCGGGCAGTCCGCTTCGATTGCTCATGAATTCTATTCTACGCGCCACGCTTATGTTTTCTTTTACCGCAATGTGAATGACACTGCTAACGAGGATACCATTGTAGAGGTAACCCCTGAGGATAATACAGTTGTTGTCACTCCTGACGGGGAGACCATCGTAGCGACTCCCGGAGGTGAAGTGACCATCGACGATGAGCCGGTACCGCTGGCACCTGGCACGGATGATGATGCAAGCAGCCAGTCTTCCAGCTCCTCTAATTCCTCTGAGGCCTCGGAAGTGACCATTGACGACGAGGAAGTTCCTCTCGCACCCGGCCCCGATAACCAGGGAGGCTCCTCCAGCAGCATCGGCTGGTGGATCGCGGGCGGCGGAGTCCTTCTTCTCGCAGCCGGCGCGGCAGTGCTTCTGATCGTGATGAAGAAAAAGAAGGCAAAAAGGGACGCCCAGTGAGGCGTTCTAAAACCTAAGCAAAGATGGAACCCGCCTCTTTAGGAGGCGGGTTCCATCAATTATTTCGGGGGGAAATGATATTTCCACTGAAACGATTGGTGGGGAAGCGCCGCCGGCTGCAGTCGTTCGCAATCTTTACTTCCCGCGGGCTTGAGAGAGCGTTGCTCTGCTGGAAGGGTAAGCGATTCGGAAAAGCCTCGGCCTGACGCCGGATCTTTTTCATAAAAAATGCTCTTTATTTTCGTTAAGAAAGCGTAAAGAAAATGTTTGATAATCTCCTTGATTATCGGGCCGCTTTTTGCTATAGTAATTATCACGTACTATTCAGAAAGGAGCGCTTTTGCGCCGGTAATTTTTATGAAGCTGGAAACCAAAAACTTTTACAAAACAGTAGGCGCTTTGGTGCTCCCAATCGCCTTGCAGAATCTGATTAACGTAGCCGTGACCTCCGCCGACGTGGTCATGCTGGGCAGGGTCGGGGAAACCGTCCTTTCCGGATCCTCCCTGGCGGGACAGGTGCAGTTCGTCCTGACATTGTTCCTTTTCGGCCTTACCTCCGGCGCGGCGGTGCTCACTGCCCAGTACTGGGGAAAAAAGGATATGAGAACCATCGAAAAGGTTATGGGAATTGCCTTTCGCTTTTCCATTATCGTTTCGGTGATTTTTCTGCTGGCGGTGCAGATCTTTCCTGCCCAGGTTATGTCTATTTTCACACCGGAGCAGCCGGTGATCGACGAGGGCGTCAAATATCTGAGGATTGTCTCCTTTTCCTATCTTACCTGTGCTGTTACCCATGTGTACTTAAACGTCATGCGGAGTGTGGAGCGGGTGGTGATTGCTACCGTTACCTACTCGGTGTCTTTGATCGTCAATATTATCATCAATGGAATCCTGATTTTCGGACTCTTAGGCTTCCCGCAGATGGGTATCGTCGGCGCGGCGATCGGCACGCTGGTGGCTAGAATCGTGGAGCTTTTGATCGTGGTGGTTTACGCCAGAACCAAATCTATTTTAAACTTTAAGCTAAGGGATTTGTTTGTAAGAGATAAGCTCTTATTCCAGGACTTTATCCGCTATGCCATTCCGGTCACCCTAAACGAGCTGATGTGGGGCACCGGCTGTTCGGTGATCGCTGTGGTGATCGGCCACATGGGCCAGGCGGCGGTGGCCGCTAATTCGGTAGCCCAGGTGACCCGTCAGCTGGCTACGGTGGTATCCTTTGGCATCGCGGCCGCCGCGGCGGTGCTCATCGGCAAGGCTATCGGCGAGGATAACTACGAGGAGGCCCAGAAATACGGCACCCGGTTTGTAAAGCTTTCCATCGTGGCCGGATTAGCGGGGGCGCTGGTAGTGCTGATTGCCCGGCCTATTGTTTTGCAGGTCATGACGTTAACCCCCACAGCCCAAGGTTATCTTTCCACCATGATGTTCATTATGGCCTATTTTGTAGTCGCGCAGGCTTATAATACCACTATGGTTGTGGGAATCTTCCGGGCGGGCGGAGACACTCGTTTCGGCTTGGTTCTGGATGTGGTGACTATGTGGGGCTGCTCCATTTTATTTGGCGCCATCGCGGCGTTTGTGTTCCACTGGAGCGTGGAGTGGGTTTACGTGCTGCTGCTGAGCGATGAAATCATCAAGATTCCGCTGACGACCTGGCGGTATAAAACCAGGGTTTGGCTGCGCAACGTAACCAGATAAACGGCTTGATCCGATGAAATTCCCAGCTGTTTTATGCTTGTCAGGCCGGAGGGAAGGCGAGAGGCCATATTCATAAGAGCCGCGTGCGTTAGCCACGCGGCTCTTTTTAGGATATAGACAGCTGGAGGCGGTCCGGCCATTTCTGGGGGGCACGTCATAAAAGCTTTCCGCTTTTTCGGCTGAAGGGATTGGACATTAAGTGAGCCGGCCGCAGGCAGGATTTTTTGACGGCAAAGAAGCTGCCGCTGAGACGGCGGTTTGCCTGGCAGGAAACGCCGCCGGCAGCGCAGGTAAAAGCTTTTAAGCGCCTTGCAAGGAAAAGCTCGTCCCACCGATTTAGGTAATCCGAGGGCTGGGGGCCTTTGAAAAAGCATTAGCTTCAGAGGCGGTAAGGCTGCAGACACGAGGGTATCCAAAGCTGAGGCGTATCTGGGACGCCCCCTTGACAGGCTGTAGAATTTTTCTAGGTTGTGCTCGAACACGATTTATCTTGACAGCGATATGAAATCAGGGTATCATGAGTTTATATAAAAACCGATCTTGAAGAAAACGAGGCGATACTATGGCGGTGACCATTAAAGATATCGCGGCGGCGGTTGGAGTATCCAGGGGCACGGTTGACCGGGTGATCAACCACCGGGGCGGCGTCAGCGAAGAGGTAGCCGCCAGGGTCGAGCAGGCTGTGGAGGAGATGGGATATTTTCCCAACCGGGCGGGCAGGATTTTGGCCGCCAGAAAAAAGCCCGTGACCATAGGCTGCCTGCTGCCCAGTGATAAAATCACCTTTTTCCACGACGTGATTCGGGGATTTTTCAGGGCGGAGCGGGAGCTCTCTGATTTTGGAGTTTCCTTGCGGCTGAAAGAAGTGCGCGGCTATGATCCGGAGATCCATCTTGCCGCGCTGAGGGAGCTCTTGGCGGAGAATGTGTCGGCCCTGTGCGTAGCAACGATAGAAACTCCTGAAATCACAGCTCTTCTAAACCAAACGGCGGCCGAGGGCGTTCCGGTGGCGGCAATCAACATTGACCTGCCTCATGTGAACCGGCTGTTTTATATCGGCAGCAATTATCTGGCCGGCGGCAGAACTGCTGGAGGCTTGCTTTCCCTGATGGCCAAGGGGCCGGTGAGCCTTTTTGTGGTGGCGGGCTCCAGCAATATTCACAGCCACCATCTCCGGATCGAGGGATTCGCTCAGGTGATGAAGGAGAAGGAAACGGCTTACACTCTGGTGGATGTCCAGGTGACCCAGGATGACAGCGAGGTGGCCTATGAGGCCACTAAAAGGGTGCTTCAGGAGCATCCGGAGATCAATTATATTTATATCACCACCTCAGGCAGCGCTCCCGGTGTATGCAGAGCGCTGGAGGAGTTGGAAAGGAAAAAACGGGTGACTGTTATCGCCTTCGACGACAATAAGGAAAATAAGCGGTTGATGAAAGAGGGCAGCATCGATGTGCTGCTGTGCCAGGAGTCCTTTCGGCAAGGCTATGACGCCATCAACCATCTGTTTTATTATCTGGTGGATGGAACTGTGCCGAAGGCAGAGTATTTTACCCATACGGTGATAAAAATCGGGGAAAATCTGTAGCTTTCCAATCCAGCGTTTTTCACCGCCCGGCCGCTCCTAAAATCCAGGGCGGCAGATTTTACCATGGATCACTGACCAGAGAGAGAGGAGGATATGCCATGAAAAGGGGATTCAGGGCTGTCCTGATGGGAATCGCGGCGGTTTTTCTGCTGGCAGCCGGGTATTTTATCGGATACAAAACGGCTTATGGCAGCGTTGAAAATATGGGAGCGGCGCAGGCGGCTGATCAGCAAACCTTTTACGCGGAGATTCGTGAAAGGGAAGCCGGCCGTTTTTTGGTGAAAGGGCTGGCTGTGAATGATCTTAATTACAGAGGGGAATTCACTTTTTCAGCCACTGGGGAAACGGCGTTATTATGGCGGGGAACGGCGATTGGATTGTCTGATTTAGATGCCGGCGATATCATAGCGGTTACTTTTGATGGTTATGTCTTAGAATCTGATCCAGCGCAGCTTCAGGAAGTGATAAAGATTCAACTGCTGGACGATGAAAAGTAGGTATTTAACAATTTATTATAAAGGAGACGATTTCATGAATTATTTAATCGGTGTGGATTTAGGAACCTCTGGGACCAAAACCGTGCTGTTTGATACAGAGGGAACCGTGATTTCCAGCGCTACGGTAGAATATCCTATGTATCAGCCGAAAAACGGCTGGGCAGAGCAGGCGCCGGAGGATTGGTGGGACGCGACCATGCGGACCACAAAAAGGGTAATTGAGGATTCCGGCGTAGATTCTAAGAATATTAAGGGTATGGGAATTTCCGGCCAGATGCACGGCCTTGTCATGCTGGACGAAAATGGAAGCGTTTTGAGAAGATCCATTATTTGGTGCGACCAGCGCACCGCCCGGGAATGTGAGGAAATCACAGAACGGGTTGGAGCCAAGCGGCTGATTGAGATCACCGCTAACCCTGCTCTGCCTGGCTTTACTGCGTCGAAGATTTTGTGGGTCAGAAACCACGAGCCGGAAATTTATGCAAAATGCCGGCACATCCTTCTGCCGAAGGATTATGTCCGTTACATGCTGACCGGAGAATTTGCCACAGAGGTTTCCGATGCATCAGGGATGCAGCTTTTGGATATCCCCAACCGCTGCTGGTCCGGCGAGGTTCTGGAAAAGCTGGATATTGACAAGAGTATGCTGGCTAAGGTGTATGAGTCTCCGGAGATTACCGGCTATATCACCGAGGAGGCCGCGAAACTGACCGGACTGGCGGCGGGTACGCCGGTGGTTGGCGGCGCCGGTGACAACGCCGCCGCGGCGGTAGGAACCGGCGTGGTGGAAGAAGGAAAGGCCTTTACCACCATCGGCACCTCAGGCGTGGTGTTCGCACATTCCGATAAGGTGACGATCGATCCCCAGGGCAGGGTTCACACCTTCTGTTCCGCGGTGCCTGGCTGCTGGACGGTCATGAGCTGCACGCTGGCGGCGGGCCTTTCCCTGAAGTGGTTCCGGGACAATTTCTTCCTGGAGGAAATGCAGACCGCGAAAGGCATGGGGGTCGATCCCTATTACCTGATGGACCGCCAGGCTGAACGCGCGCCCATCGGCGCCAACCGTTTGGTTTACCTGCCTTATCTGATGGGAGAGCGCTCTCCCAAGCTGGATTCCGACTGCCGCGGCGTATTCTTTGGGCTGTCTGCTATGCACACTAAGTACGATATGCTCCGGGCTGTGATGGAAGGCGTTATCTACTCCCAACGGGAATGCCTGGATATTCTTCGAGGGATGGGTGTGGTCTCTAGCGAGATGCTGGCCTGCGGAGGCGGCGGAAGCAGCCCCATGTGGCGCCAGATGATGGCTGATGTTTACAATCTGCCGGTAAAAACAGTGGTTTCCAAGGAGGGCCCCGCTCTCGGCGTGGCGATTCTGGCGGGCGTAGGCGCGGGAATTTATTCCAGCGTGGCAGAAGCTTGCCGCAAGGTGGTTAAAACCAATCCCGCCCAGGCCCCGATTCCGGAGAACACAGGCCGCTATGAGGAGTTTTATCGTGTTTACTGCGGCCTGTATCCTCAGCTGAAGGATTGCTACAAGGCGCTGGCTGCGCTTTGATGAATGCCTGGCGGAAATCCAGCTTGCCTGCCCGGACAACGCCGCTGCCATAGAATTTGTTTTTCAACCAAATGAAATAAAAAACAAGCCGGGGAGGTTCTTGCCCAAAAGAACCTCCCCGGCTTGTTTCTGTATTGATAAAAACGGTTGCTGCTTAATATACGTAATATGGATTGGGCTTACACAAAATACTGATGAATCAATGATCCAGCCAATACTGAAAAGACCGCCGGTGAACAGGTATAAAATACCCGTTCCGGCTTTGCCTTCATAAAATTTATGTCCTCCCAAAAGCAGGCAAAGACAAATTTAACTGATGAGCCGAAGCTATAACTCACAAAAGAGCGGAAAGATGAAATGATATAAAAATCATTTTGTTGTTAGAGATAAATTTTGTGAAAAATTTTACGAGTTTAGAAGAAAAGTACAAAAAAATATTGATTTCTTAGGGATATTTAGGTATACTAAAAGGTGATTACAAGAATAATTATAAGGAAAAGAAGGATCCGCGATGCAGAAGAAATCAAGGCGCCCCCGGGAAAAGGTCCTTTCCATGGCCCTGATGCTGGTAATGCTGGTGTTGGGTATTCTGTGCTTTTTGACACCTTTAAGCACTCTGGTCGGGGTTCAATATCTGGCGTTTGGCTGTTTAGCTATTTACGGCGCCGTAATGGTGGTGCGTTATATCGGCTCTGAACATAAAAGCAAATTTTTACTTCTGGGAGGAGTGGCTTGTTTTTTACTCAGTGCGGCGGTGCTGCTGGTGTGGATGTTCCAGTCAGCCGAAGCGGCGGAGGGAATGATGTCTTTTATCTGCTGTATTGTGCTGGCAGTGCTGTCGGTATCTATGGGAATTAATCATTTCATGATGGCCTTTCCCTTTCAGAGAAAAGACGATAAGGCCAGAGGCTGGCTGTTCGCTGGGGCAATCGTCAATTTTTTAGTAGGCGTTTTGCTGGTGCTATTTCCTGTCTTTGCCGCAATGCCCCCAATTTCCGCGCTCCTTGGAACTTATCTGCTGTCAGGAGGCATCACAATTTTGCCCGAGCTTTGGACAGCTTCCTCTGATCAGAACCCGAAATCCTCACAGAAAAAATAGCGCCGATATCCCCTGGCCGCCCAAGGACCTGAGAAATGGCCAGACGGCGTCTTAGCACAAGCGTCAAAGGGGATCTCGAAAGGAAGAGACTTTGGGCTTTTTTGCGCTGAGAAAAAAAGAACCCCATTTTTCACCGGTCTCCACTCTGTTTTCCCGGCACGGCTTTTTACCGCTGAAAGGAGCTTTTTACGCCGCTGCGCGGATGCCAAAAGGGTTTCCGCTTCCTATATTTTTTAAAGGATGCTTAACTGCCCATAAGAGAGCGGTGTATTCTCCTTTGAAAAGTCTTCTGAAAAATAAAACATAAAAACGCCGCTGGTTTTCAGCGGCGTTTTTTCTGTGAGTTTTATCTCGCGGACTGACGTTTTTTCTGCGGCTATGCAGGACTAAACCCTTTTGCCGTGCTTTTCCAAAGGGCGGCTCGGCTATCCTTTCAAGCCGGCGGCCTTTAAAAAGTCCCCGTAGGCCTCCTGCCATTCCTCCCACTGGAGAGGCTGGTAAACCTTAATATCGTTGGACTCCCGGATGATTTTCCGGGCTTCCCTATGATCCCTGATTTCTCCCAGGGCCAGACAGGCGACGCCGATATTTCCCATTACGGTAGCTTCCACCGGCCCGGCATATACCGGAACGCCGCAGGCGCTGGCGGTCATCTTGCACAGCAGAGTGTCCTTGATGCCGCCGCCAAACATATGGATGGTCTTATATTTTTTTCCGGTGATGGAAGAAAGAGTCTCAAAGGTATATTTATAACGCATGGCGATGCTTTGATAAATGCATCTCATGATCTCGCCGCGGGTTTGAGGCACGGTCTGCCCTGTGCGTTCGCAGTACTCCTGGATCCGGCGGGGAAGATTGCCGGGAGTCTCAAACTGGGGCGCGTCGGTATCAATATAGCACTGGAAAGGCCGGGATTCCAGGGCCTCGTTTTCCAGAACGTCGAAGCCAACCTCGCTGCCCTCCCGCATCCACTGCCGACGGGATTCCTGGATCAGCCAAAGACCCATAATGTTCTTTAAAAAACGTACGCTGTGATGATAGCCGATCTCGTTGGTAAAGTTGGCGGCTATCGCTTTTTCACTCATAATCGGCTTGCCGAGTTCAGTGCCGAACAGGCTCCAGGTGCCGCAGCTGATGTAGACAAAATCCTTTTCCTTAGCGGGACAGCTGAACACCGCCGAGGCGGTGTCGTGAGTTGCGACCGCTACCACAGGTACGCTGGGACAGCTCAGCTCCTCACAGATTTCCGGAAGAAGATTGCCGTAAATTTCTCCAGTGGAAATAATCGGCGGGAAAATCTCGGTAGGAATCCCCAGAGTCCGGCAAAGCTGGAAATCCCAGCTTTTCAGGGTGGGATTGTATAGGTTTGTGGTAGAGGCGTTGGTCACCTCACACTTTTTTTCTCCGGTGAGAAAATAGGCCATTAAATCCGGCATCAGAAGAAATCGATCGGCTTGGGCCAGCAGAGCAGGCTCCTCCCGCGCCAGATAATATAATTGGTACAGGGTGTTGAAGCGCATGAGCTGAATCCCGGTTTTTTCGTAAATCTCCTCTTTGGGGATGATTTTAAATACCTGCTCGGGCACGCCGACGGTATGAGGATCCCGGTAGTGAACCGGATTTTGCATCAAATTGCCCCTGCGGTCAAGAAGGCCGAAATCCACTCCCCAGGTGTCGATGCCGATGGCGTCAAAGCCCCCCTTGGCCAAGGCCAGAGAGATGCTCCTTTTGATCTCAAACATCATACGCACGATGTCCCAGTAAAGAACCCCGTTTAATACGACGGGATCATTGCTGAAACGGTGGATTTCCTCCGCCTTTAATTGGTTCCCCTCAAAGCGGCTGAGCATTGCCCGCCCGCTGGAAGCGCCGAAATCAAAGGCTAAAATTCTTTTCTCCATGCCGGCTTCCTCCTTCAGATCATTTCTGTAATGATGATACCATTTACAGGATCAGGCGTCCACAATTGTCCGAAAGGTTTCTATAAAATCTTTATTTCAGAACAAAATAGTCAGAAACAAAAACAATCACGCAAAATCATTCTTTGAGATTCGCTCGATATAAGGTAAGGCCGCATTGTGCGGAGGAAGAACCGATTTCAGCGGCCAGGGCTTCATAGGAAACCTGCCGTACCATCACCGTACACTGTCTGTCGTAATTGCAGTCATAAACCGTGAAACCTCCGGTGATTGTTTGAAGAAACACCATGGTGTGGGGATAATGGGGCGTGCCGTATTGAATAATATCCCCAGGCCGGCCTTGGGACAGCAGGCGTTCCAAGGCCGTTTTGCTTATATTTTTTTGGGTGAGCTGTCCTACCACGGATAGGTTTTCCGTTCCATCCAGCTGATACCAGGTATCCCGATAATAGCTGTTTGGCATATCGCAGCCATAAAGGGCGTGAAAGACATAGCCTGCAAAGCCAAAGCATTGGGTGGCGCCCCGGTATGCGCCGGTGAAGCTGCTGCCAGGCGGGTATTCCTCCTGAATTTGGTTCAACCGGTTCCAAACGCTGTCGGAGCTTTGAGAAAATGGGTGGGAAAAAGCATAGAAAAAAGTTGAAACAACACAAATTAATACTGATAGTATAGAAAATACCGCTTTCCATCGGGTGGAATGGCAAAGCTTCCTTAAAATACCCATAGGCACACCTCGCGTTATTCCTCTTTCCAAGGCATATGCGGCTGTGGTATGATAAATGAAAGACTTTAAGGATTTAGGAGGCCGGATCATGGAAGCTTTATTTATTTGCTATCCCAAATGCTCCACCTGCGCTAAAGCTAGAAAATTTTTGCAGGAAAAGGGCATCCCGTTTCAGGAAAGAAATATTAAGGAGGAAAATCCCACGCAAGAGGAGCTGGCTCAGTGGATTTGCCAAAGCGGGCTTCCGGCGGAAAAATTTTTTAATACCTCTGGAATGCTCTACCGGGAGAAGAACCTGAAGGCGGTTTTGCCAGGATTAACCCAGCAGGAAAAAATCAGACTGCTGGCCGAGGATGGTATGCTGGTCAAACGTCCGCTGCTGATTGGGGAAGGCTTTGTTCTGGCAGGCTTCCGGCAGGGACAGTGGGAGGAAGCTCTGGCAAAATAGAAAAAGGGACGGAATCCATTCCGTCCCTTTTTCATCTTTCGGCCGCTGAGGCTTCTCTTTTTCCTATCAGCCATGGGGATAAGCCTTTTACCCGGCTATTAAAGCGCTGCGGACGGCAGCTTCGTCCGGCGGGACTATTCCCAGCGGATCACGGATCTTTCATAACGGGGACAGACCCTCATGCATATGCCGCATACAGCCCCGCGGCCAATATGCTGGTACTGGCGCTTCATATGCTGGCTGCATTTTTCCGGATCGAAAAGCAGCTTCCGAGGCATACCAGGGACCCATTCCGGGCCGAGAATCGCGCCGCTGGGACAGGAATCCACACATTTGCGGCAGGCGGCGCCGAGAGGGGGGGGGGGGGTGCTGAAGGC